>Ga0182741_1001910_pt1 | contig 25463 bp, 21 predicted proteins | sample eDN5th37CBELigOP_FD_128874 | JGI IMG/M metagenome (GOLD analysis project Ga0182741, IMG submission 128874) | Enriched Organic Plus compost microbial communities from Emeryville, California, USA - eDNA 5th pass 37_C BE-Lig OP (version 2) (version 2) ... | reverse complement strand
CGGCCGCTGCTGGCCGACCCGCAGTGGCCGGCCAAGGCCCGCGCCGGCAGGCCGGAGACCATCAATACCTGCATCGCCTGCAACCAGGCCTGCCTGGACCACATCTTCGTCAACAAGCGCGCCACCTGCCTGGTCAATCCGCGCGCCGCGCACGAGACCGAGCTGGTCTACCGCCCGACCGGTGCGCCCAAACGCGTGGCGGTGGTCGGCGCGGGCCCGGCCGGCCTGGCCTGCGCCACCGTCGCCGCCGAACGCGGCCACGCCGTCACCCTGTTCGATGCGGCCGACGAGATCGGCGGCCAGTTCAACGTGGCCAAGCGCATTCCCGGCAAGGAGGAATTCCACGAGACCCTGCGCTATTTCCGCCACCGCCTGGCCGACACCGGCGTGGACCTGCGCCTGGGCACCCGGGTGGATGCGCCGATGCTGGCCGGCTTCGACGAGGTGGTGGTGGCCACCGGCATCTCGCCGCGCAGGGTGGATTTCCCCGGTGCCGACCACCCGATGGTGGTCAGCTACCTGGACGTGCTGCAGGGCCGTGTCCAGGCCGCGGACAAGGTGGCCATCATCGGCGCCGGAGGCATCGGCTTCGACGTGGGCGAGTTCCTGGTGCAGGAAGGGCCCTCGCCGTCGCTGGACCCGGCGCGCTGGATGGCCGAATGGGGCGTGGACGCGAGCTTCGAGAGCCGCGGCGCATTGACGCAGCCGCGGCCGGAAGCGCCGGCACGCAAGGTCTGGCTGCTGCAGCGCAGCCCCGGCAAGCCCGGCGCCCGCCTCGGCAAGACCACCGGCTGGATCCACCGCGCCACACTCAAGGCCAAAGGCGTGCAGATGCTGGGCGGCGTGGAGTACCTGGGCGTGGACGAGCGCGGCCTGCGCATCCGCGTCGATGGCGCCGAGCAGCTGCTGGACGTCGGTACCGTGGTGGTCTGCGCCGGGCAGGAACCGATGCGCGCCCTGGCCGATGCGCTGGCGGCGGCCGGCGTCAGCGCCCATGTCATCGGCGGCGCCGACGTGGCCGCCGAACTGGACGCCAAACGCGCCATCAACCAGGGCAGCCGCCTGGCCGCCGCGCTCTAGCCCCGCTCCGGCATGCACCGGTACCGGCCTCGCGCCGGCCCGGGCATGAGCACCGCACCCACCGGGCAGCCGCGTGCATCTGCCCACCATGCCCCCACACCGCCATATCGGCGAAAAGGGCCATATTTTGTGATGCAAAACACATCCTGAGTCGTGCGCCGACGGCCTCACCGGCCGCGGGCCGACGATTCCAGCCCAGGCAACGAAGCTGAATGTCAAGAAAGCGCATTCAGGATGAGTTTGGGATAGCCCCCCTACCTTGCGCCGACTTTCCGCTCACCCCCCAGTTCCGGTGAGCACGGCGCAGCCCCGCGGTCGGTGACCGGGGACTGCCCACGGGGCGGCCCCGATGCCATGGCCGCCTCCCCATGACGCCAAGCCCCAGCCGTCCGGTTCCCTCCCATTGCGAGGAACAGGCAGGTTGCGGCCCATACGGAGCAAGGAGACCCATGAAACTGGCCTGGATTCTCTGGCTGTCGCAGTTGTTGCCGCAGCCGGCCGCCGATTCGCTGTGCCTGAGTACCACCGTCTATCTGGAAGCCCGCGACCAGACCCTGCGCGGCCAGCAGGCCGTGGCCGAAGTCGCGCTGCGCCGCCTCGACAGCGGGCTGTGGGGCGACTCGATGTGCCAGGTGGTGACCGCACGCAAGCAGTTCGCCCCCACCCTGGTGGCGCCGGACACCCAGCTGCGCAACAACGACGCCTGGGCCGAAGCCGTGGACGTGGCCTTCGCCGCCGAGCGCAACTGGGCCCTGCCGGCCGGCCAGCGCAAGGAGATCGTGCCGGGCGCCAGCCACTTCGCCGCCCACGCCATTGCCAGCCCCAGCTGGCGCAATGCCTACCAGGTCGCCACCATCGGCGGGCATACCTTCTACAAGGTGCAGTCGCTCAAGCCGCGCACCTCCTGAGGCGCAATGCCACGCAGGAGCGGTACCAGCAGTCACACCGGCCGACGCGCCCGGGACGATAATGCGGGGGTCATTCCACCCCCGAGGTACCCGATGAAGCTCTACACCAAACCCGGCGCCTGCTCCCTGGCCGACCACATCGCGCTGATCTGGTCCGGCCTGCCCTTCGAGGTGCAGATCGTGGACCACGCGACCATGAAGTCGCCGCAGTACCTGGCCATGAACCCGGCCGGCGCGGTCCCGGTGCTGGAGGACGAAGGCTGGGTACTGACCCAGAACGCGGCCATCCTGCACTACATCTGCGACAAGGCGCCGGCCGCCGGCCTGGAGGGCGGCAGCGACCCGCGCACCCGCGCCGAGGTCAACCGCTGGCTGTCCTTCGTCAACGCCGACCTGCACCCGGTGTACTACCCGATCTTCGGCTCGACCAAGTACCTGGAGGACGAAGCGGTCATCGCCCGCACCCAGCAGAACTCGCGCGACAAGCTCAAGGGCCTGTACCAGCGCCTCAACGACCGCCTGGCGCAGGTCGACTGGCTGGGCGGCACGCCGCGCCCGAGCATCGCCGATGCCTACACCTACGTGACCCTGCGCTGGGCGCGCGGCCTGAAGATCGACCTGGCCGGCATGGACGCGCTGGACCGCTTCGAGCAGCGCATGCGGGCCGATCCGGCGGTGCAGGCCGCGCTCAAGGCCGAAGGCCTGGAGTAAGCGGACGCCTTGCCGCATGAACGACGGGCCGCCGGTCGCACGACCGGCGGCCCGTTGCGTTTCAGGGCCGGGCTTCAGCGCACCGACAGCGTCGCGATCAGGCGTGGCTTGGCGCGGTACAGCGCCGGATACTGCCGCTTCAGCGCCTCGACCCTGGGCAGGTCGTTGATGCGGATGTACGGCGCGTCCGGGTGCAGGGCCAGATAGTTCTGGTGGTAATCCTCTGCCGGGTAGAAGCGCCTGCCGCCTTCGACCCGCGTCACCAGCGGCGCGGCGAACACGCCGCTGCGCCGCAGCTGGTCGATGTAGGCCAGCGTCGCCGCGCGCTGCGGCGCGTCGTCGGCATAGACCGCCGAGCGGTACTGGCTGCCATGGTCCGGGCCCTGCCGGCCCAGCTGCGTGGGGTCGTGCACCACCGAGAAGAACACCTGCATCAGCTGCGCGTAGCCGACCTGCGCCGGGTCGTAGGTCACCTGCACCGCTTCGGCATGGCCGGTCCTGCCCGTGCCCACGCGCGCATAGCGGGCGTCGGCCGCGCTGCCGCCGATGTAACCGGCTACCGCGCTCTCCACGCCCTTCACGTGCTGGAACACGCCCTGCACGCCCCAGAAACAGCCGCCGGCGAACACCACGCGCGCATGCGCCACGCCCGGCTGGCGCAGGTCGGCGGCACCGGTGGGTACCGGCACGCTCACCGGCGGGGAAGCGGCGTGCACCGGCCGGTCGAGGCCGGATGCGGCGAGCAACAGCAGGCCGGCGACCAGGGCGGCAACGCCACCGGCAACGAGTTTGTCCATCGCAGGTTTCATCGCCGGGCTCCTTGTTTCAACCGAAGGTGAAGGCGTAGGCGCGCACGCCCGGATCGAGGAACTCGATTTCGAAGCTGCGCTCCTTCACGGCGCCGCCCTGGCGGATCAGCTGGTAGAGGCGATTGCCGTCCACCTGCCCGTCGCCATCGGCGCTCACGTCGCCACCGGCCATGGCGCCTGGCGCATGGCCATCGATGCGCACCCTGAAACGCACCGGCCTGCCGGCCGCGTCCGGCGCCAGCACCAGGTGCAGGTCGCGCGCATGGAAACGGAATACGATGCGGCCGCCGGCCTGCTGCAGCCGCGCATCCTCGTCACCGACCAACCAGCGTCCGCCCAGCGCCCACTGGTTGAGCCGCAGCGTGGGCGGCACGGTGTAGTCGAACGCGCGGTCCGCGCGCAGCCCGCCCGGCGACGCGAAGTTCTCCGCGCGCGCATGGCCGATGTAGGTTTCCGGCGAGCGCAGGTTGTCCATGTCCGCCTCGCGCTCGACCCCGCCAGGCGCCGCGGCCACCGTCATCGCCGGCGCCGCATCGCCGGGCAAGGCGTTGCCCGCCTCGCGCAGCAGTTGGCGGATGATGCGTTCGGCGTCCTCGTAATCGCCCTCGCCGAAATGATGAGCACGGATGCGCCCCTGCGCATCGATGAAGTAATGCGCGGGCCAGTAGCGGTTGTCGAAGCCGCGCCAGATCGCGAAATCGTTGTCGAGCGCGACAGGCCAGGTGACGCCCAGGTCCTCCACCGCCCGCTGCACATTGCGTACGTCGCGCTCGAACGCGAACTCCGGCGCATGCACGCCGACCACCACCAGCCCATGGTCGCGATAACGCTCGTACCATGCGCGCACGTGCGGCAGCGCGCGCAGGCAGTTGATGCAGGAGTAGGTCCAGAAGTCGACCAGCACCACCTTGCCGCGCAGCGCCTGCGCATCCAGCGGTGGGCTGTTGAGCCAGCCGGTGGCACCGGCCAGCGACGGCAGCGTGCCTTCGACCGGCAACGCCGGCCGCGCGGCATTGCCCGCCGCCATCATCATCATCGACGCGCCCGCCGCCGGTCGTTGCGCGGGCAGCGCATCGAGCAGCCCCTGCTCCAGGCGCGCGGTGCTCACCGTCGACAGCCGGGTCAGCACGCCGGTATCCCAGCCCATCGCGATCGCGACCACCGCCAGCAACGCGGCCACGCCCAGCCCGCGCCGGATCCACTCGCCCGCGCCCAGACGCCGCTTCAGCGTGGCCAATACGCGGCCACCGATCCACACCGCCAGCGCCAGCGACGTCGCCGCCCCCAGCGCGTAGGCCAGCAGCAGGCCGCTGGTGCCGATGTTCGCGCCCTGCAGCGCCGCGCCGGTGAGGATCAGGCCCAGGATCGGCCCGGCACAGGGCGCCCACAGCAATCCGGTGGCGACGCCGACCAGCAGCGAACTGCCGACGCCACCGCCTTCGCCGGCCGACGCGTCCAGCCGCCCGCCCAGCCGCTGCAGCGGCGACAGCAGCCGGTTGGCCAGCGCGGGCCACAACAGGGCCAGCGCGAAGACCGCCATCACCGCCAGCGCGATCCAGCGTCCGGCCTGGTTGGCCTGCGCGACCCAGCGGCTGCCCACCGCCGCCAGGCTGGCGACGGCGGCGAACATCAGCGCCATGCCCGCCAGCAGCGGCAGGGTGCTGCGCAGGAATGGCCGGTCCGCACGCGCGAATACGAATGGCAGCACCGGCAGGATGCAGGGGCTGAGGAGCGTGAGCACACCGCCGAGGTAGGCCAGCAGGAGCAGGAACATGGAGTGTCCTTTGTGGAATCGGGGATGCGGCGCTCAGGCCGCTGCGAAGGTCATGGCCACGCCGTTCATGCAGTAGCGCAGCCCGGTCGGGCGTGGCCCGTCGTCGAACACGTGGCCGAGGTGGCCACCGCAGCGCCGGCAGTGCACCTCCACCCGCAGCATGCCGAAGGTGGTGTCGCGGTCCTCGCCGACCGCGCCGTGCAGCGGCGCCCAGAAACTGGGCCAGCCGGTGCCGCTGTCGAACTTGGTGGCCGAGGAGAACAGCGCCAGCGCGCAGCCGGCGCAGTGGAAGGTGCCACGCCGGTGCTCGCCGTCCAGCGGACTGCTGAAGGCGCGCTCGGTGCCCTGCCCGCGCAGCACCGCGTACTGCGCCGGGGTCAGCTGCCGGCGCCACTGGGCGTCGCTGCGCATGATCTCGAAGCGGCCCCGGCTGGCCGGCGGCACCGGGGCGGCCCGGCTGCAGGCGCCCACGCCGAACAGCCCGGCCGCGGCCACCGTGCCGCCGATGCCCAGCAGCTTGCGTCGGGTGAGGGACATGGGCGGTCTCCAGGCAGGAACGACACGGCCATGCTGCGCCCGCGGCGATCAACGAATCCTCACGCGGAGTTAAATTTTCCGTGACACATCGACGCCGGGTTCGGCCGACAATGGACGCCACCTCCCAGCGGGCCCGACGTGCCGATGAACCGCGCCAGACATGTGCTGATCGTCGAGGACGACGCGCACATCGCCCACCTGCTGCGCATGCACCTGCGCGACGAAGGCTATGACGTGACCCACGCAGCCACCGGCGACGAGGGCCTGCGCCTGCTCGAAAACGACACCTGGAGCGCCCTGGTGCTGGACCTGATGCTGCCGGGCGTCGATGGCCTGGAGATCTGCCGGCGTGCGCGTGCGATGACGCGCTACACACCCATCATCATCATCAGCGCGCGCGCCAGCGAGGTGCACCGCATCCTCGGCCTGGAACTGGGCGCGGACGACTACCTGGCCAAGCCGTTCTCGATGCTGGAACTGGTCGCGCGGGTCAAGGCGCTGCTGCGCCGGGCCGAGGCGATGGCGCAGAACGCGCGCATCGAGGCCGGTGCGGTCGAGGTGGCCGGCATCCGCATCGACCCGGTCGCGCGCACCGCCCAGGTCGACGGCGCCGCGCTGGAACTGACGCCGCGCGAGTTCGACCTGCTGTATTTCTTCGCCCGCCATCCGAACCAGGTGTATTCGCGCATGGACCTGCTCAACCAGGTCTGGGGCCACCGCCACGACGGCTACGAGCACACCGTCAACACCCACATCAACCGCCTGCGCAACAAGATCGAGCTCGACCCGGCGGCGCCGCGGCGCATCCTCACCGTGTGGGGGCGCGGCTACAAGCTGGCCGGCGACGCCGGGAGCGGGGCATGAACCGGCTGACGCTCTCGCAGCGGCTGGCGCTGGTGTTCTGCGCGCTGCTGCTGGTGTGCTGCGGCGCGCTGGCGTGGATGCAGATGCGCAGCACGCGCATGCACGAGCAGGAAACCGTGCAGCGCCTGTCGCGCGGGCTGGCCGAGCACATCGCGCGCAGCGGCGAGCTGATGGACGCGCGCGGCCTGCGCGACGGCGAGGTGCGCGCGCTGTTCGGCAAGCTGATGGCGGTCAACCCCAGCGTCGAGGTCTACCTGCTCGACGACCAGGGCCGCATCCTCGGCCACGACGCGCCGGACGGGCACCTCCGGCGCGACCGCGTCGACCTGGCGCCGGTGCGGGCGCTGCTGGCCGGCGCGCCCTTGCCCATCCTCGGCGACGACCCGCGCAGCGACAAAGGACGCAAGATCTTCAACGCCGCGCCGCTGCGCGTGCAGGGCCGCCAGACCGGTTACATCTACGTGGTGCTGGCCGGCGAGCAGCGCGAGGCGCTGGCAGCGGACATCGCCGCCAGCGCCAGCCTGCGCACCACGCTGTGGTCGCTGGCCATCGTGGCGGCCATCGGCCTGCTCGCCGGCATCGTCGCCTTCCGCTGGGTCACGCGGCCGCTGCGCCGGCTGACCCACGACATCCAGGCCTTCGACGTCGACGCCGCCGTGCCTACGCTGCCGGTGCCGCCGGCGCCGCTGCGGCCGGGCGAACGCGACGAACTGGCCATCCTGCAGCACAGCTTCGCGCACATGGCGCAGCGCATCGGCGAGCAGTGGCGGCAGCTGCGCCTGCAGGACCAGCAGCGCCGCGACCTGGTCGCCAATATTTCCCACGACCTGCGCACGCCGCTGTCGTCGCTGCACGGCTACCTGGAAACGCTGGCGCTGAAGGACGCCACGCTCGACGCCGGCGAACGCCAACGCTACCTGTCCATCGCGCTCGCGCAGAGCAGCAAGGTCGGCGGCCTGGCGCAGGCGCTGTTCGAACTGGCGCGGCTGGAACATGGCGGCGTGGTGCTGGAGCCGCAGGCGTTCTCGTTGCCGGACCTGGTGCAGGACGTGTTCCAGAAATTCGAACTGGCCGCACGGGCGAGGCGGCAGTCGCTGGCCGCGGACATCCCGCCGGGCCTGCCCGCCGTGCTGGCCGACCTCGGCCTGGTCGAACGCGTGCTGACCAACCTGCTCGACAACGCCATACGCCATACGCCCGAAGGCGGCCGCATCACGGTGACGCTGCGCGCCGCCGGCGACGATGTCGAGGTCCGCATCGCCGATACCGGCCCGGGCATCGCCCCGGAGCGGCGCGCGCAGCTGTTCAGCGCGCCGTCCGCGCTCGACAGCCGGCGCCCGGACAGCGGCGGCCTTGGGCTGTTGATCGTGCATCGCATCCTGCAGTTGCACCAGCGCAGGATCGAACTGGCCGCCAGCGATGCCGGCGCGGTGTTCGTCTTTTCGCTGGCGGCCGCAGGCCGCAGGCCCGCCGCCGGATGACGGCGGGCGGCCGGACCGCTCAGCCGATCTCGCGGATCACGTTGCCGCGGCCGTCGCGCAGCTGCGTCGGCACCACTTCCACCTGCAGCCTTGCGCCCGGCAGCGCGTAGACGCCACGCTCGGCACGGACGGTGCCCAGCATCGCCGCGAGCGTGGCGTCGGACAGCACGCAGCGCGCGCTGTCCTCGTCCAGCTGCAGGTCGTCCGCCACGCCCGGCTTGAAGCGCCATTGCCGCTCCCGGCCCAGCACCACCAGCGGCCTGTCGTGCGGCAGGCGCAGCGGCAGCAGTTCGAGCACGCTTTCCACCTGCGCGGCGCCGAGTACCAGGGTGATGCACGTACCGTCGGCGGACCAGTCCAGCGTGTCCACGAACAGCATGCCGGTGCCGGACCCCTCGCGCCGGCTCCCCGCCTCCACCTGCGCGGCCAGCGCCGTATCGCGCAGCAGCGAAGCGCGCTCCAGCACGGTGACCCACGACGGCATCGCAGGTTCGAGCGTGGCCATGACGCCCAGCGTCGACCAGCGCCGGATCGCCGCCATCTCATCGTCGGTCACGCCCACCATCTGCAGGAACGCCACGCGCCCGTTGGGGGTGCCGATCGCCGGCAGCCGCGGATCGGCGACGAAGGCCAGGTGGCGCAGCTGCGTGTCGACGTCCAGCGCGATCGGGCCATTGGCATCGAGGTGGTGTCCGGCCTCGAACACGTTGCCGCTGCCGAACACGTAGCGCGCCACGTTCTGCAGCAGGTTCAGCGGCCACGTGGGGACCCCGCCATCGCGGCCATCGTCGGTAGCGAGGCGGAAGGTCAACTCGAAACCGAAGCCGCTTTCCTGCGGATCGTCGCTCTGCTTGCCGTACAGCTCGGAGAAGCCGTAGGTGACGTAGTGCCAATGCGGGCGCGGCGATTCGTTCCAGTACACGCTGATGCCGTCCAGCGGAGCGTCGCCACCCAGCGTGTGCGATACCGGCGTGCCGTAGTGCCTGGGCTCCTGCCCCGGGTACAACGCGCGCAACGCCGCGTTGATGGCATCCCATCCGGCGGTGCCGGTGTCTTCGCCGTCCTGTCGATCCATGCCGGGAGCTCCCTGGGTAAGTGGCCGCATGATAGGGCCGGCCATCGGCAGGCGGTCAGGTCCGCGCGGGAGCGCCGCGCGTCCCGATCGCCGCCGCAGGCGTCACCCCAGTACCAGCGCCCGGGTTTCTTCCAGCCAGCGGTTGGCAAAGGCCGGGCTCTTGGCCTTGCCCAGGGCGGCCGCCACTTCCGGCCACAGCTGCTCCAGCCCCACCGCATTGCGGCTGCGCTCGATCCTGAGCTGGATCAGATAGCCTTTCAGCCCGAGATGCCTGCGCACCGACTCGGCCATCCAGTCGCGCAGCTGCTGGCAGCGCAGCGGATCGTCGCCCAGCTGCGTGGTGACCGGGACCTCCGGCGCGCGCTCGGCGCTGCCGCCCACCGCCTCGATCAGCCCCAACGCCAGCAGCTGTTCCAGCACGTCCGCCGGCGCCCGCAGCCCCTGCGCCATCTGCTGCAGCTCGTGGCTGTCGCGCTGCCCGTCCACCAGCAGCAATACCGAACGCAGCGCCGGCGCCAGGCGCAGGCCGCGGTCCTCGATCTCGCGACGGCCAGCCGCCGTCTTGGCATGGATCAATGCCATTCCCCCTCCCGCATTTTGTGCATCGCAACCACGATGCGCGCGACCGGCATCCGGGGCCCCCGCCCCGTCCTGCATGCCTGCACGCGCATCGCCCCCTGCGATCGCCGCTTCAGCGGCCCGCGCTATGTCCCCAGCGCGCGGCGGATTTCCTCGAGTGCGCCCGGGTCGTCCAGCGTCGACAGATCGCCCGGGTCGCGCCGCTCCGCCAGAGCCTGCAGCGAACGCCGCAGCAGCTTACCCGAACGCGTCTTGGGAAGCGCACCGACCACGTGGACGTGGGCCGGGCGCGCCACCGCCCCCAGCGAAGCGGTGACCCGCTGCATCATTTCCGCCGAAAGCGCCGCCAGCTCGTCTGCGGCAGCCGCCTGCCTGAGGGTGACGAACACCAGCGGCACCTGTCCCTTCAGTTCGTCGTGCACGCCGATCACCGCCGCCTCGGCCACGCGCGGGTGGCTGCTGATGGCCTCCTCGATCTCGCGCGTACCCAGCCGGTGCCCGGCCACGTTGATCACATCGTCGGTGCGGCCGAGGATGAAGGTGTAGCCGTCCGCGTCGCGGATGGCCCAGTCCAGCGAGCTGTACAGCAGTTCGTCGAAATGGCTGAAATAGCTGCCGAGGAAACGTTCGTCGTCGTTCCAGACCGTGCTCATGCAGCCCGGCGGCAGCGGCGGCTGGATCACCAGCACGCCCTTCTGCCCGGGCGCGACTTCCGCGCCGGTCTGCTCGTCGACCACCTTCATCCGGTAGCCGAGGTTGGGAAAACCCGGCGAACCGAACTTCACCGGCTTCATGTCCAGGCCCGGCAGCAGCGTCAGCGCCGGCCAGCCGGTCTCGGTCTGCCAGTAGTTGTCGATCACCGGCTTGCGCAGCGCGTCGCTGATCCACTGCGCGGTGGGCTCGTCCAGCGGCTCGCCGGCCAGGAACAGGTACTTCAGCCCGGACAGGTCGTGGCGGTGGATGAAGTCCACGTCGTGCTTCTTCAGCACGCGGATCGCCGTGGGCGAGGAGAACATCGTGCGCACGCCGTACTGCTCGCACAGCGCCCACCAGATGCCGGGGTCGGGATGGGTCGGCAGCCCTTCGTACAGCAGCGACGTGCAGCCGCCGATCAGCGGCCCGTACACGTTGTAGGAATGGCCCACCGCCCAGCCGACGTCGGAGGTGGAGAACATCACCTGGCCGGGCGCGCAGTCGAATACGGTGCGCATCGACTGCGCCATCGCCACGGCGTAGCCGCCGACGTCGCGCTGCACGCCCTTCGGCTTGCCGGTGGTGCCCGAGGTGTAGAGCAGGTAGCTGGGTTCGTTGGATTCCAGCCATTCCACCGGCACGTCGGCCTCGCCCACCTGCGCGCGCAGCGCGGCGTAATCCTCGTCGCGCCCCGGCACCTTCGGCAGCGCCGCATCCAGCCCGCGCGAGACGATCAGCACCTTCGGCGGCGGACTGGCGGCCTCGGCGCATGCCGCGTCGACCATGGGCTTGTACGGGATCACCTTGCCGCCGCGCATGCCCGCATCCGCGGCGATCAGCAGCTTCGGCCGGGCATCGTCGATGCGCAGCGCCAGGTTGTGCGCGGCGAAACCGCCGAACACCACCGAGTGCACCGCGCCGATGCGCGCGCAGGCCAGCATCGCGAACACCGCCTCGGCCATGTTCGGCATGTAGATCACCACGCGGTCGCCGCGGCCCACGTCCAGCGCCTTGAGCACCGCGGCGAAGGCGTTTACCTCGCGATGCAGCTGGCGATAGGTGATCTCGCGGGTCGTGCCGGTCTCGGTGGACACGACCACCAGCGCCAGCTGGTCGGGCCGCTCCTGCAGGTGGCGGTCGATGGCGTTGTAGCAGAGGTTGGTCAGGCCGCCGACGAACCAGCGCCGGAACGGCGGGTGGGAGTAGTCCAGGATCTGCTGCGGCGGGCGATGCCAGTGGATCGCCCTGGCTTCTTCGGCCCAGAACGCCTCGGGCTCCTCGATGGAACGGCGATGGATCTGCTCGTACTGCACGACGTCCTCCGGCACCTGCCTGGTCCGCTTCGAGCATAGTCCCGGGGCGGACGCCGCTCCCTGCGACGATGGTCGTACGACGAAAGCCGCAGCCGCTAGAACGGACAGGGCGAAGCGAACGCCAGCGCGTCACCGGTCAGCGGATGCGCGAACGCCAGGCGGCACGCATGCAGGTGCACGCGCGCGGCCGGCGTGGCGCCATACAGCACGTCGCCGGCGATGGGATGGCCGAGGCTGGCCATGTGCAACCGCAGCTGGTGGCTGCGCCCGGTCACCGGTTCCAGCTCGACCCGCGTGCGGCGGGTCGCCACATCCCGCGCCAGCACCCGCCAGCGCGTCAACGCCGGCTTGCCATGCACGGGGTCCACCTTCTGCTTCGGCCGGTTCGGCCAGTCGCAGATCAAGGGCAGGTCAATCTCGCCGGCGTCATCTGCAAGCATGCCTTCGACCACGGCTTCATAGCGCTTGCCGACACGGCGCTGTTCGAACTGCGCCGACAACGCCGCCTGCACCGCACTGCCGCGCGCGTAGAGCATCAGCCCGGAGGTCACCTGGTCCAGGCGGTGCACGGTCAGTGCGTCCGGATAGACCGCCTGCAGGCGCGATACCAGGCAATCCACCTCCAGCCTTCCTGGCACGGACAACAGGCCCGGCGGCTTCTCTGCCACCAGGAGTGCATCGTCCAGAAAATGCAGGCATATGTTCATCGCAGCCACAAATTGTTCCACCGACCAGGTCGCGCGCGGCGCCCCGGCATCAAGAATACGCGGGGCTTTGCCGCGGCGACTGGCGCACGCTGCCTCCATATCGCAAGCTAGACAGGTTCAACAGGGAAGCATACCGATGCCTGCTTTGCCACCTTCCCGCCGTTGTTGCTCATCTCTCCTGTCTGCGTCTCCTCCGGAAGTCCTGAACCTATGCTCCCACCCATCAAACTCCCCCTGAAACCATGGTTTTCGGAACTGGGAATCGCGGCCGGCATGGTCGTGCTGGCCCAGGTTGCGTGGCTGATGGCGGATCATGTCCTCAGGATCTACATGGGAGATTCCATGGTGTTCCTGCAGGCTGCGAAGGAATTCAGCACTCCAGCGGCGCGGTCGTATCCGTACGGCTGGGCACTGTACCTGTTCACTCGCCCGTCCAGCTCTCCGGAGGCGATGCTTGCATTCAACGTGGCGTGCTCCATTTTCACGGCGCTGGCGCTGTTTTCCTGGCTGAGGCTGTTCCTGCGCCTGTCCCTCTGGATCTGCCTGTCTGCAGCCGTGCTGATCTCCATCGAACCAGCGCAGGTGTTCATGGTGCGGATGGTGATGGCCGAAAGCTTCGGCCTTGCCGCGCTGACGGGCACCTTCCTCTGCCTGGCCTTTTACCTGCGCAGCCAGCGACTGCCCTGGTTCATCCTCGCTGCCCTGCTGGGCCTGGGCGCCGCCGCATTACGCACCAACTTCCTTCCGCTCGTGCTCGGCATGTCCTTGACCGCCGCGATCCTCCTGCTGCTGGAGCCGCGCGCCCGGAGCGCACGGTTCAGACATTTTGCCGCTGCACTGCTGGTGCTGGGCGGCCTGCACACAGGTTATACGCAACTGTATGGTCGTTCGGTCGGCCAACCCGCCGGCTATGTCGCGCACAGCGGCATGATGGCCATCGGCCTGGTGGCACCCCTGATCAAGCCGGAGCACTTCGAAGGCACCGATGTCTCCGGCGAGATACTGGGAACCGTCGCATTGCCGTTGCACGACCATTGGCAACGCGGCAATCACATCTGGGCCCCCGATGGCCTCTGGGCCGCACTGAGCAAGGCCAGCACCAACCCGGAGTTGACTGCCCGTACCGTTACCCGCCGCGCCATGCTCGACGATCCGGTCGGACTGCTGAAGATCAATATCGAGACGCTTGGCGGCTATTTCGACGCCAGGAAATCGTATTGGCGCATGCTCGACGACATCGGATCGATCGCTCCGGACGAACGTGCCATCGGATTGATACACGACTGGTTCGATTGGGACGTAAGAGGGCTGTCCATGCGCGAAAGCCCGGCGCGGAAATTCTTCCAGAGCTCGGGCTATTGGCTCGTATTCTGCCTGTTTTCCCTGTTGCCGCTCTCTCTTGCCTCAATGGCCATCGGCTGGCGCCAACCGGAGCGTGCGCAGTACCTGCTGCTCGGCTTCACTTCGCTGGGCCTGCTCGCCTGCCACCTGCTCTTCGTACACATCATTTCCTTCCGCTACCTGCATCCGCTGCCCTGGTTCGTGCTCGCGCACGTGGCGGTCATTCTGTCCTGGTTCGGGAGCATGCTCCGCCGGGGCCGGCAATCCTCAGATAGGCAAGCGCCTTCATCTCCCGTCGACCTCTCGTGACCACGTCCAGGATCAGGCCCACCGTGACCAGCAGCACACTGAGAACCATCATGGCCGAAACCAGGATCAGGGTTGGAAATCGGGGAACAAGGCCGCTCTGGAAATAGGTCAGCAATATGGGAACCACCAGCACCGTTGCCAGCAGCCCCAACACCACACCCAGCAGGCCATAGAACGCCAACGGCCGCTCGGCGGTGAACAGTTTGAGCATCGTCCTCAGAATCCGGAAACCATCGCCCCAGGTATTGAGCTTGCTGACCGACCCATCCGGGCGTTCGGCATAGGGCGTCGCGATTTCGGCCACAGGCATCCGCAGCTCGAGCGCATGCACGGTCAATTCAGTTTCGATCTCGAACCCGGCCGACTGCATGGGAAAACTCTTCACAAACCTGCGCGAAAAGGCCCGATATCCGGACAGGATGTCCTGACACGGCCGCCCGAACAGGCGCGACAGGAACGTCGTCAACATGACGTTGCCCCAGGCATGGCCGCGACGGTACGCACGTTCGTCGGTCGCTCTGCGCAGCCCAACCACCATGTCATTCCCGGCTACTACCTGATCAACCAGCAGCCGGGCACTTGCAGCATCATAGGTTGCGTCGCCATCGACCATGAGATAGACATCGGCGTCGATATCCGCGAACTGCCGCCTCACCACGTTGCCCTTGCCACGCAGCTTCACCGAGCGCACGATCGCGCCGGATTCGAGCGCACGCTGCACGGTGGCGTCGGTAGACAGGTTGTCGAACACATAGATGTCGGCGTCGGGAAGCGCCGACCGCATTCCCGCCACCACCTCGGCAATGGTCAGCTCCTCGTTGTAGCAGGGCACAAGTACGGCAACTTTCAGCGCCGGCATTTCCACTCCATCCGTTGACCTAGATCATGTCCGCGCCGGCATGAAGCCAGCGCAGGGACGCCACACCAAGCATCAATCAATGATGCCACACCCCGGTCCATGCCCAGCCGGTGATCGTCCAGCCAGGCCGCGCGCGCCCCCCGCCATCCCGCGTCCGTCCATAAAAGAAACGCCGGGCAAGCCCGGCGTCCTGGACTCCGCACAGGCTGCGGTTACAGCAGGTCGGCCACGCCGGCGCGCTCTTCTTCCAGCTCGGCCAGGGTGATGTCGATGTACTTCCTGGAGAAGTCGTCGATCGGCAGGTCCTTGACGATGGTGTACCTGCCGTTCTCGGTGATCACCGGGAAGCCGAACACCACGCCTTCCGGAATGCCGTAGGAGCCGTCGGACGGCACGCCCATCGTCACCCACTTGCCGTTGCTGCCCAGCACCCAGTCATGCACGTGGTCGATGGCGGCATTGGCGGCCGACGCGGCCGAGGACAGGCCACGGGCGGCGATGATGGCCGCACCGCGCTTGCCGACGGTCGGGATGAAGGTATTGGCGTTCCATTCCTGGTCGTTGATCAGCTCGGCCACCGAGGCGCCGCCGGTGGTGGCGAAGCGGTAGTCCGGGTACATGGTCGGGCTGTGGTTGCCCCACACGGTGAACTTCTCGAAGCTGTCCACGGCCTTGCCGGTCTTGGCCGACAGCTGGCTGAGGGCGCGGTTGTGGTCCAGGCGCAGCATGGCGGTGAAGTTCTTCGGGTCCAGGTCCGGCGCCGACTTCATGGCGATGTAGGCATTGGTATTGGCCGGGTTGCCGACCACCAGCACCTTCACGTCGCGCTTGGCCACGGCGTTCAGCGCCTTGCCCTGCACGGTGAAGATCTTGGCGTTCTCCAGCAGCAGGTCCTTGCGCTCCATGCCCGGGCCGCGCGGACGCGCGCCGACCAGCAGGGCCACGTCGACGTCCTTGAACGCCACCAGCGGGTCGGCGGTGGTCACCACGCCGGCCAGCAGCGGGAACGCGCAGTCTTCCAGCTCCATGACCACGCCCTTCAGCGCGGCCTGGGCCTTTTCGTTGTCGATCTCGAGCAGCTGCAGGATGACCGGCTGGTCCTTGCCCAGCATTTCGCCGGAAGCGATGCGGAACAGCAGGGCGTAGCCGATATTGCCGGCAGCGCCGGTCACGGCGACACGTACGGGAGCTTTCATGGGGGTTTCCTCTGCTAAGAAGGTGTCATCGGGTTGGCCCGGACTTCGCGGTCGCGGAGGCGGGCCGGAATGGGTGCGCAATACCGGAAACGGCCACCTGTGCGGGTGGCCGTCGGCAGGATCAGGCGGCGAGGACCTTGTTCCACTCGGCCACGCGGTCGGCCTTGGCGGCCAGCACGGCGTCGGCATCGCCCTCGATGGTGATCCGGTTGATCAGGTCGCCCTGCTTGATCGCATCGACCACGTCCAGGCCTTCGGTGACCTTGCCGAACACGGTGTGCTTGCCGTCCAGCCAGTCGGTCTTGATGTGGGTGATGAAGAACTGGCTGCCGTTGGTGTTCGGGCCGGCATTGGCCATGGACAGCACGCCGCGCTCGTGGCGCACGCCGTTGCTGGTCTCGTCCTCGAAGCGGTAGCCCGGGCCGCCGCGGCCGGAACCTTCCGGGCAGCCGCCCTGGATCATGAAATCGGCGATCACGCGGTGGAAATTCAGGCCGTCGTAGAACCCGCGCCTGGCCAGGTTGACGAAATTGGCCACGGTCAGCGGCGCCTTGTCGGCGAACAGCTCGACCGTGATCGGGCCGCGGGAGGTGTCGAAATGGGCGGTCAGGGACATGGGAATCCTTGTGGGAGAAGACGTCTATCGCAGACCGCATAGGATACACCCGCCCCCGGCGGCCGGCCTCCCCCGCCCTCACCGCGCCCGCCCCCGGCTGAATGCCCGCCCCGGGGCCCGTCACCGCCCCTTTTCGCGGATCGGCCGCATGCCCGTATAATGTTGGACTTCTTTTCCCCATTCACGGCACCGGCTGGCCGTCTTTCGCATGTCCATCGAAAACCTTCGCAACATCGCCATCGTCGCCCACGTCGACCATGGCAAGACCACCCTCGTCGACCAGTTGCTGAAACAGTCTGGCACCCTGTCCGAGCGCACGGTGCTGGCAGAGCGCGTGATGGACAGCAACGACCAGGAAAAGGAACGCGGCATCACCATCCTGGCCAAGAACACCGCCATCAACTGGCGCGGCAACCGCATCAACATCGTCGACACCCCCGGGCACGCCGACTTCGGCGGCGAGGTGGAGCGCGTGCTGTCGATGGTGGATTCGGTGCTGCTGCTGGTCGATGCGATGGACGGCCCGATGCCGCAGACCCGCTTCGTCACCCAGAAGGCCTTCGCGATGGGCTTCAAGCCGATCGTCGTGGTCAACAAGGTGGACCGCCCCGGCGCGCGCCCGGACTGGGTGATCGACCAGGTGTTCGACCTGTTCGACAAGCTCGGCGCCACCAACGAGCAGCTGGACTTCCCGATCGTCTACGCCTCGGGCCTGAACGGCTATGCCGGCATGGAAGACACCGTGCGCGACGGCGACATGACCCCGCTGTACGAAGCGATCATGAAGTACGTGCCGGCACCGGAAGTCGAGGCCGAAGGTCCGTTCCAGATGCGCATCAGCCAGCTGGACTACAACAACTTCGTCGGCGTGATCGGCATCGGCCGCATCCAGCGCGGCAAGGTCCGCAAGAACCAGCCGGTCATCGTCATCGACCGCGAGGGCAACAAGCGCCAGGGCAAGGTGCTGCAGGTGCTGGGCTTCATGGGCCTGGAACGCATCGAGGTCGAAGAGGCCCAGGCCGGTGACATCGTGGCCATCTCCGGCATCCAGGAACTGACCATCTCCGACACCGTGTGCGCGCTGGAGGCCCCCGAGGCGCTGCCGCCGCTGACCGTGGACGAGCCGACCATCTCCATGACCTTCCAGGTCAACAACTCGCCGTTCGCCGGCAACAAGGACCTGTCCGGCGGCAAGTTCCTGACCAGCCGCCAGCTCAAGGAGCGCCTGGAGCGCGAGACCGTGCACAACGTGGCGCTGAAGGTCGAGCAGCTGGAGGACGCCGACAAGTTCCTGGTTTCCGGCCGCGGCGAGCTGCACCTGTCGGTGCTGATCGAGACCATGCGCCGCGAAGGCTATGAGCTGGCCGTGTCGCGCCCGGAAGTGATCATCAAGGAAATCGACGGCCAGATGATGGAGCCGATCGAACAGCTGGTGATCGACATCGAGGAGCAGCACCAGGGCGGCGTGATGGAGAAGCTGGGCACCCGCAAGGCGCTGCTGGAGAACATGGAGCCGGACGGCAAGGGCCGCGTGCGCCTGGACTTCAAGATCCCGGCGCGTGGCCTGATCGGCTTCCAGAACGAGTTCAAGACCCTGACCCAGGGCTCGGGCCTGCTGTTCCACGTGTTCGACCATTACGGCCCGAAGGAACAGGGCGCCATCGCCAAGCGCCTGAACGGCGTGATGATCGCCAATGCCCCCGGCCCGACCCCGGCCTACGCGCTGGGCCCGCTGGAAGAGCGCGGCCGCCTGTTCGCCGCCGAAGGCGACCAGGTGTACGAAGGCCAGCTGATCGGCATCCACTCCAAGGACAACGACCTGACCGTCAACGCGATCAAGACCAAGCCGCTGACCAACATGCGCGCTTCGGGCAAGGACGACGCGATCAAGCTGACCCCGGCGCTGAAGTTCTCGCTGGAGCAGGCGCTGGACTTCATCGAGGACGACGAGCTGGTGGAAGTCACGCCGAAGGAAATCCGCCTGCGCAAGAAGCACCTGACCGAGAACGAGCGCAAGCGCGCGTCCCGCGCCGGCTGATCGACTTGACCGCGCGCAAGCCCTACAACCCGGATCCGCACGCGCATCCGGGACTTGCCGCCATCGCCCTGCTGGAAGCGGTCAAGGCCGTGCTGGCCTTCCTCGCCGCCGCGGGCCTGGAGATTTCCGGGCCCGCTCCCCTGCGCACCATCGTCAATACGCTGATCCGCCGCGTTGGCGCCGATCCCGAGCACGGCTCGTTCTCCACGCTGCTGGACATGATCACGCCCGACACCGTGCATGTCGGCGCCATCGCCCTGGTCGCCTATGGCCTGCTGCGCTCGCTGGAAGCCTGGGGCCTGTGGCGCGCCAGGGCCTGGGCTTCGTGGCTGGGCTGCATCTCCGCGGCGCTGTACCTGCCGCTGGACGTCTACGCCATCGTCCACCATCCCGGCTGGGCCTCGTGGCTGCTGCTGGCCGTGAACCTGCTCGTGGTCTGGGTGCTGGGCCGGGACATCGGCAAACGCCGCCCGCCTGCCACGCACTGACGAGCGTCCGCCGGCACTGGCTGGACGCGCACGCTCCCACGGCGGGTCCGATTCCGGTTCGCGCCCAACCCCGCCGCAGCGCTACAACGGTTTGCCAAGGCCGGTCCGGCCCGATAGCCTGCGCGGCATGCGGCCCATCCCGACGTATTCCCGACTGCTCCTGCCGATGCTGGCGGCCATGCTGTGCGGCGCCTGCCAGCGCACGTCCGGCCCCGGCCCCGCCAGCGAACCGCCGTTCCCCTACCAGGAAGCGGGCATCGCCGAACTGCAGGCGCGGATGACCGCCGGCGAACTCGACAGCGTCACGCTCACCGACGCCTACCTGCGCCGCATCGCCCTGCTGGACCGCTCCGGCCCCGCGCTGCGTTCGGTGATCGAGATCAACCCCGCCGCGCGCCGCGAGGCCGCGCAGCGCGACGCCGAACGCCGTGCCGGCCGCGTCCGCGGCCCGCTGCACGGCATGCCGATCCTGCTCAAGGACAACATCGGCGCCACGCCCATGCACAACACCGCCGGTTCGCTGGCGCTGAAGGCCTTCCGCCCGCAGCGCGACGCCTTCCTGGTGCAGCGCCTGCGCCAGGCCGGCGCGGTGATCCTGGGCAAGACCAACCTGAGCGAATGGGCCAACTTCCGCTCCACCGGTTCGACCTCTGGCTGGAGCGCGGTGGGCGGCCAGACCCGCAATCCGTACGCGCTCGACCACAACCCCTGCGGGTCCAGTTCCGGCAGTGCCGTGGCTGTCGCCGCCAACCTGGCCGTGGCCGCCATCGGCACCGAGACCGACGGCAGCATCGTCTGCCCGGCGGCGGTCAACGGCATCGTCGGGCTCAAGCCGACCGTGGGCCTGGTCAGCCGCGACGGCATCATCCCCATTTCCTTCAGCCAGGACACGGCCGGACCGATGACGCGCAGCGTCGCCGATGCCGCCCTGCTGCTCGCGGCGATCGCCGGACGCGACGAATCCGATCCCGCCACCGCGGCGATGCCCGGACGCGCCGTCTACGACTACGGCGCGCGCCTGCGCCCGGACGCGCTGCGCGGCGCGCGCATCGGCGTGCTGCGCAACGCGCTCGCCGAACGCGCCGAGATCAAGCCGCTCCTGGACCAGGCGGTGGCGACCCTGCGCGGCGCCGGCGCCACCGTCATCGAGACCACCCTGCCCAGCGAGGACGGCTGGGAAAAAGACGAGCACACGGTCCTGCTGTACGAATTCAAGAGCGGGCTGAACCGCTATTTCCGGCAATGGCGCACGCCGGTGGATTCGCTGGGCGCGCTGATCGCCTTCAACGAGGCCCATGCCACGCAGGAACTGCACTACTTCGGCCAGGAGCTGCTGCTGCAGGCCGAACAGGCCGGCTCGCTCAACGATCCGGCCTACATCGCCGCGCGCGGCAATGCCCGCCGCCTGGCCGGCCCCGAGGGCATCGATGCCGCCCTGCGCGCCGACCGGCTGGATGCCTTGATCGCCCCCACCACCGGCGCGGCCTGGCGCACCACGCCCGGCCAGGGCGACGCCTATCCCGGCGGCAGCTACGGCGCCGCGGCGGTGGCCGGCTACCCCAGCCTCAGCGTGCCCATGGGCCACGCCGATGGCCTGCCGCTGGGCCTGCTGTTCATGGGCACCGCCTGGAGCGAACCGCGCCTGCTGGAGCTGGGCCACGCCTACGAACAGCTGACGCGGGCGCGCAGGCCGCCAGTGTTCGCCGACACGCCGCAGGGCCACTGACGCCAGCGGCGGCTACGCCGGCGCGCCGTCTTCGGCGCCTGGCGAGCGCACGTCCTCCGTGCCACTGTCCCGCAACGGGCGCGGCGCGTTGGCCTGGCGCCCGATCTCCGCGCGCAGCCGCGGCAGGGCATGGGGATGCTCCCGCGCCAGGAACTCGATCATGCGCTCGCGCACGATGCAGCGCAGGTCGAAGGCATCGCCGGAACTGCGTGCGCTCACCAGCAGCCGCACCTGGATGGCGTGTTCGCTCGTCTCGGTCACCTGCGTCACGCAGACCCGCCCGTCCCATAGCGGCGTGCCGCGGCAGATCCGCTCCAGTTCAGCGCGCACCGCCGCGACCGGCGTCCGGTAGTCCAGCCACAGGAACGCGGTTCCCAGCAGATCGGCGCTGCGCCGGGTCCAGTTCTGGAACGGGTTCTCGATGAACCAGGACAACGGCACCACCATGCGCCGCTCGTCCCAGATCCGCACCACCACATACGAACTGCCGATCTCCTCGATCCGGCCCCATTCGCCTTCCACGATCACCACGTCGTCCAGCCGGATCGGCTGGGTCAGCGCGATCTGCAGCCCGGCAATCAGGTTGCCGAACACCGGCCTGGCGGCGATGCCGGCCACCAGGCCGACGATGCCCGCCGAGGCCAGCAGGGTCTTGCCGACCTGCCGTACCTGCGGAAAGGTCAACAACACCACGGCCACGCCGCACAGCACGATCGCGCCCATCAGCACCCGGCTCAGCACCCCGGTCTGGGTCTGGATGCGGCGTGCGGCAAGGTTGTCGGCCACTTCGATCGGGTGGCTGCGCAGGATCGCGCGCTCGCCCGCGGCGACCGCGCGCACCAGCAGCCAGGTCAGGCACGCCACCACGCCGACATGCAGCAGCTGCTGCGTGGCCTGCAGCGCCCGCCCCTGCAGGGGAGTCGCGCCCAGCGCCATCTCCAGGAACAGCAGCGGCAGGAAGAACGCCAGTGGCAGGCTCACCACGCGCACGATGCGCGCGCGGCGGTAGTCACGCCCCCGGGTACGCCGGAACAGCCACAGCATCAGCATCCAGACGACGAAGCCGGCGAGAATCGCCGCTCCCAACGGCAATGCATAGGCGCGGGTGACGGTCCAGTCGGCCATCGATGCGTATCCTCCAGGGAAACGAAAGGATGTGCCGCGCATGATGCGCCAGGCAGCATGAGCGCAATGTCATGCCGCGGGCGTGCCGCTTCCCGCCACGATCACCTGCCGCCCTGCGGACGCGCCTTCGTTCTGCGCGCCGCCCACCCGGCAAGCCTGCCCGGACGTCAGGCCGCCGGCGCCTGCTGCTTGCGCACGATCGCCATCGCGATCTCCAGCGACTGCTCGTAGTTCAGGCGTGGATCCACGGTCGAACGGTAGGCCCGTTCCAGATCCAGCTCGGTGAGTTCGCGCGCGCCGCCGGTGCATTCGGTGACATCCTCGCCGGTCAGTTCCAGGTGCACGCCACCCAGGCGCGTACCGGCGGCCGCGTGCAGATCGAAGGACAGCTCCACCTCGCTGCGGATATTGTCGAAGCGGCGGGTCTTGTAGCCGTTGCGGGTGCTTTCGGTATTGCCGTGCATGGCGTCGCATACCCACAGCACGCGCCGGCCGTCGCGCTTCACCGCGTCCAGCAGCGGCGGCAGCTTCTCCGCGATCTGCGCCGCGCCCATGCGATGGATGAAGCTCAGCCGGCCCGGCTCGTCGTCGGGATTGAGCACGTCGATCAGGCGCAGCAGCTGGTCCGGCTGCACCGACGGGCCCACCTTGATCGCGATCGGGTTGCGCACGCCGCGCAGGTATTCCACGTGCGCGCCGTCCAGCGCGGCGGTGCGCATGCCGATCCACGGGTAATGCGTGCTCAGGTTGAACCAGCCGTGCTGGCGCGGCACCTGGCGGGTCAGCGCCTGCTCGTAGGGCAGCAGCAGCGCCTCGTGCGAAGTGTAGAAATCGACCCGGTTGAGGTTGTGCACCTGCGCGCCGGACAGCGTTTCCATGAAACGCACCGCATCGCCGATGGCACCGACCATCTCCTGGTATTCCGCCGCCAGCGGCGAACAGCCCATCCAGCTCAGGTTCCAGTACTCGGGATGGTGCAGGTCGGCGAACCCGCCATCGATCAGCGCGCGCACGAAGTTCATCGTCAGCGCCGAACGCGAATGCGCGACGATCATGCGCTGCGGATCGGGCACGCGCGCGGCTTCAGTGAACTCCGGCGCGTTGATCACGTCACCGCGGTAGCTGGGCAGGGTCACGCCGTCACGGGTCTCGGTGTCGGCCGAACGCGGCTTGGCGTACTGCCCGGCAAAGCGCCCCACCCGTATCACCGGCTTGCGCAGGCCGTGCACCAGCACCAGGCTCATCTGCAGCAGCACCTTGAGCCGGTTGGAAATCGTGCCGGATTCGCAGTCGGCGAAATTCTCCGCGCAGTCGCCGCCCTGCAGCAGGAAGCGCCTGCCCTCCTGCGCCTCGGCCAGCTGCTGCCTGAGCGCGAGGATCTCCCAGGACGTCACCAGCGGCGGCAGCTGGCGCAGCTGCGCCAGCGCGGCTTCCAGCGCCTGCGGATCGGGATAGGTCGGCATCTGCAGCGCCGGTCGCCCTCGCCAGCTGTCCGGCGCCCACGGTGATGCGGAGGCGGCCGGGGACAAGGACGGGGACAGGTTCATGCGATTACCGTTGTGGCGCTTTAGGGAAACAGAAGGAAAAGGGGAATCAGAACAGGCGCGTCCTGCGCGCGCGCAGGCCGGCATACAGTGCCCAGCCGCCGAGCAGCACGAACCACACCAGGCTCCACATCGGCATGCTCAGGCCAAGGAACGTCCAGTCGATGTTGCCGCAGTCGCCGGTGCCGGTGAGCACCGTGCGGAACACCTCGAACGGCCCCATGGTCTCGCTGAGGAAGCCCAACGGCGGGCCGCAGCTGCTGCCCAGGTCCTTCGGCAGCAGCTGTACGTAGACGTGCCGCCCGGCGATGCCGGCGCCCACGGCCGCGGCGATGAACGCCAGCACGCCGTAGAAACCACGACCGCCACGCGACGACGGCCCATGCAGCGCGCCCAGCAGGAACACCAGGCCCAGCGCGGCGAAGGCGATGCGCTGGAAAATGCACAGCGGGCAAGGCTCCAGCCCCATCTTCAGCTGCATCCAGATGGCGAACGCCAGAAGGCCGGCGCAGGCCAGCAAGCCCAGCAGGCACTGCGCGCGGAAACTCCACCGCAAAGGATTCATCGTGTCATTCCCGATCAATGATCCGGCAAGCGTAACAGGCCGGCAGCTGCAGGACAGCATCGCCGGGCATGACGATCCCGCATGAGCACGCGGTCACGCTCATCCGGTCCGCATCGTGGAAAGACAGCCCACCCCGCCGACCAGCCATCCGCCGCAGGCCGGCGCATACCCGCAGCGCCTCCTTGCACGCGGCCTCCGGATCCGGCGACCACTCCAGACGTGGACCGCTCCCGCTGGTGAAACCCGGGCTACCCAGACGCAGAAAGCCCGGCCGGAGCCGGGCTTTCTGTTTCAGGCATGCGTGCTGCGGAAGGCGCGATTACTCGGCCACTTCCTCGGCGACGGCGGCCGGGCGGTCCACCAGCTCGACGTAGGCCATCGGCGCGTTGTCGCCGGCGCGGAAGCCGCACTTCAGCAGGCGCAGGTAGCCGCCCGGACGGGTGGCGTAGCGCGGGCCCAGCACGGTGAACAGGTTGCCGACGGCTTCCTTGTCACGCAGGCGGGCGAAGGCCAGGCGGCGGTTGGCGACGGAGTCGACCTTGGCCAGGGTGATCAGCGGCTCGGCGACGCGGCGCAGTTCCTTGGCCTTCGGCAGGGTGGTCTTGATCAGCTCGTGCTTGAACAGCGAGGCGGCCATGTTCTTGAACATCGCTTCGCGGTGGGCGCTGGTGCGGTTGAACTTGCGGCCCGACTTCTGGTGGCGCATGGGTCTATTCCTTGGTCAATGATGGTTCGTTGGACTTCGTTGTCGCCATCCTGGCGTTGCTGCTGTGGACTGCGGATGGTCCTGGCCGCCCTTTCCGTGGACGACCGGCGCCGCGGCTTTGAAGCCGTCGGCGCGGGTGTTGCCTACGACATTCCCCCGCATGGTCACCCATGCGGGGGAACAGGTGCTGTCATCAACCCAGCATGCCGTGCGCGGAGACTCCGGCCGGCGGCCAGTTCTCCAGCTTCATGCCGAGCGACAGGCCACGCTGGGCCAGCACTTCCTTGATCTCGGTCAGCGACTTCTTGCCGAGGTTCGGGGTCTTGAGCAGTTCGACTTCGGTCTTCTGGATCAGATCGCCGATGTAGTAGATGCTCTCGGCCTTCAGGCAGTTGGCCGAACGCACGGTCAGCTCCAGG
>Ga0182741_1001909_pt1 | contig 25480 bp, 26 predicted proteins | sample eDN5th37CBELigOP_FD_128874 | JGI IMG/M metagenome (GOLD analysis project Ga0182741, IMG submission 128874) | Enriched Organic Plus compost microbial communities from Emeryville, California, USA - eDNA 5th pass 37_C BE-Lig OP (version 2) (version 2) ... | reverse complement strand
CCCCAAGCGACTCCAGCAACTTGCGATCCAGCATCTCTGTGCACTCCTGATGGCAAATACCTGCCAACAAGAGTACGAAAACTTGCCAATCCGCTCCACGCTATTCCGCGATGAACCAAAAAAAAGCCCCGCGCGGCGAAGCCGAGTGGGGCTAAAAGCATTACCAAGATGTGTGCGTAGTACCTGGAGAGAGAAGGTGCTTCACACAGGACCTAAGATAAACGCAAGAGCCAGGCTTGTGGCCTCGGAAAGCTTCCGTGCAACGGTTTCGATTGCGCTAGATCAACTGGCTGTCTTGCCGAGGGGGCGAACCAGGCGGTGGACCGAAGGAGGGTGGGGGCCGGATTGCCAAATGCGAGGTTTCCATAAATAATAATCGAATATCAATCTATTTGTATCGATATTCGATATGTTATCCGAGCAGCAGGCAGTACCTGCGGCAGTAGACGTCGCCATCGTGGGCGGCGGTATTATCGGCGTTAGCAGTGCCTATGCCTTGGCCCAAGCGGGGGCACGGGTGTGCGTGTTCGAAAAGGGCGTACTGGCGGGCGAGCAGTCGTCGCGCAACTGGGGCTGGGTGCGCACGCTGGATCGCGATCCGGCCGAGGTGCCGCTGGCCATGCGGGCCAATCAACTGTGGGCCGACATCCAGGCGCGGGCCGATGCCGGCTTTCGCCGCACCGGCATCCTGTATTTGCAAGAGAACAGCCGCGACGCCGCGCGGCACCAGCAATGGCTGGATGCCGCCAGCACCTACCGGCCGGACGCAATGCTGCTCGACCGGGCGCAAGCGCTGCGCCACCTGCCCGATTCGTCGCGGCCCTGGAGCGGCGCCTTGTTCAGCGCCTCCGACGGGGTGGCCGAGCCCGGCATGGCCACCCAGGCCATCGCCGGCTTGGCGCGCGCGCAGGGCGCCATGGTGCTGGAACACTGTGCCGTGCGCGGCCTGGACATGGCGGCGGGGCGCGTGGCGGGCGTGGTGACCGAACGCGGGCCGGTGCGCGCGCAGGCGGTGTTGCTGGCCGGCGGCGCCTGGTCGCGCCTGTTCTGTGGCAATAGCGGGGCCGAATTTCCGCAACTGAAAGTGCGGGGCTCGGTCTTGCGCACGCAGCCTTTCGACGCGCCGCTGGCGGCCACCATCAACGCCAAGGATTTCACTTGCCGCAAGCGCGCCGACGGCGGCTACACCGTGTCGCAGTTCGGCGCCTCGATGGCCGACGTCGTGCCCGACAGCTTCCGCCTGATGGGCAAGTTCATGCGCACGTGGCTGGCCAACAATGCCTTCGTGAAAGTCCGCTTCGGCAAACGCTTCTTCGAAGAACTGGCCATCCCGCGCCGCTTCGAGCTGGACCGCATCAGCCCGTTCGAACGCCACCGGGTGCTGGACCCGATCGCGTCGCCGCGCGCCATCAAGATGGCATGGCATCGGCTGACCGGGGCGTTCCCCGTCTTCCAGAATGCGCGGATCGGGCGGGCCTGGGGCGGCTACATCGATGTCACGCCGGACGCCTTGCCCGTGATGTAGCCCGTGGACGGCATCCCGGGCTTCTTCCTGGCCTCGGGCTTTTCCGGGCACGGATTCGGCATCGGGCCGGCGGCGGGCGAACTGATGGCCGATATGATCCTCGGGCGGGCGCCGCGCGTCGACGTCGGGCCGTTCAGGTTCTCGCGCTTCGCGGCCGGGTAAGCGCCGCGCCGTGCGGGCCGTGCAGTGAAACAATAAGATCGAGGACGAACTGTTGCTATCCCCGCCGCAACCGGGCGGGCACACCAAGGAGAGCTTCTATGGTTGACGCGGTATCTGGTGAACAGGATATGACGCCCGCGCGCCGCCGGCTCGTGGCGGGCATGCTGGGCGGCGCCGCCCTAGCGGCGGGATTGCCGGCGGCGCGCTCCGCGCCGGCGGCCACCTGGCCGGACCAGCCGATACGCCTGGTCGTCGGCTATCCGCCCGGCGGCGGCACGGATACCGTGGCGCGCCTGCTGGCCCAGCAGTTCTCCGACAGCCTGGGGCAGCAGGTGATTGTCGAGAACCGCCCCGGCGCCAGCGGCACCATCGCCACGCAGCAGGTGGTGCGCTCGGCGCCCGACGGCTACACCTTGCTGTTCGCCACCGCGTCGCCGCTGACCGGCGCGCCGTTGACCATGAAAGGGCTGCAGTACGACCCGATGAAAGACCTGGACCCGATCACGCTGGTGGGCAACGGGCCGTTCATCCTGGTCGCCAATCCGGCCTTCCCGCCGAATACCCTGCCGGAACTCGTGGAGTACGCGCGCAAGCATCCGGGCGAAGTCAATTACGCCTCGCCGGGCAACAGCACCGCCAATTATTTCTTTTGCGAATTGCTGAACATGGATGCCGGCATCAAGACCATCAACGTGCCATACAAGGGCAGTTCGGCACTGGTGAACGACTTGATCGGCGGGTATGTGCAATACACGCTGGAAACTCCTGGCACGACCTTGCCGTTGATCCGCCAGGGCAAGCTGAAAGCGCTGGCGCTGCTGCACGACAAGCGGCTGACCAAGGCGCCCGATATTCCCACCACCATCGAAGCCGGCTATCCGCAGTTGGTGGGGGGCTCGTGGTACGGGCTGCTGGCGCCGGCCGGCACGCCGCGGCCGATTATCGACAAGGTGCAACAAGCCACCGTGGCGGCGTTGCAGACGCCGGCGATGCGCACGGCGCTGGAAGAGCGCGACGTGCTGGCGCAGGGCAATACGCCCGAGCAGTTCCGGCAATTCATCGAGGCCGAATACCGCAAATGGAAAGACGTGACCGCCCGCGTCGGAATCAAGCCCCAGTGACGACAGGATACGCATCATGAACACGACTTCGCATGCCGGCCCGGACCTGACCCAGGGCAGCGCGCCGCTGTCGATGCGCCCCACGTTGGCGGGCCTGGATCACATGATCTCGGCCGGCCACTACCTGGCCGCCCAGGCGGGCGCCCGCATCCTGCAGGCCGGCGGCAATGCCGTCGATGCGGGCGTGGCGGCCGGGTTGGCGCTGGGCGTGGTGCAAAGCGACATCGTCAATGTGGGGGGCGTGGCGCCGTGCCTGGTCTATGAAGCCGGTACGGGCAAGGTCTGGAGCATTTCCGGGCTGGGCTATTGGCCCAGGGCCGCCAGCCTGGACCTGTTCGTGGACAAGCACGGGGGCCGGATTCCCGCCGGCGTGCTGCGCACGGTGATTCCCGCCGCGCCGGACGCCTGGATCACGGCGCTGGAGCGCTTCGGCACCTTGTCGTTCGCCGACGTGGCGGCCGCCGCCATCGGCTTCGCCCGCGATGGCTTCGTCATGTACCCGCTGATGGCCGAAGTGCTGGCTGACCACCGCGACGACTATGCCCGCTGGCCATCCAGCGCGGCGGTCTACCTGCCCGGCGGCCGGCCGCCGGCGGCGGGCGACGTGTTTCGCCAGGTCGACCTGGCGGCCAGCCTGCAGTACATGGCCGACCAGGAACGCGCCCACGCGTCGGGCGGGCGCCTGGCCGGGCTGGCGGCGGCGCGCCGGGCCTTCTACCAGGGCGATATCGCCGCGGCGATCGTCGACTACCATCGGCAGCACGGCGGCCTGCTGACGCACGAGGACCTGCGCGATTTTTCGGTCGAGGTCGAGCCCGCGCTGAGCACCGACTTCCACGGCACGCGGCTGCACAGCTGTGGTTTCTGGTGCCAGGGGCCGACGCTGCTGCAGATGCTGAACATCCTGGAATCGCGCGACTTGCGCGCCCTGGGGCACAATTCGGCGGCCTATATCCACCTGCTGACCGAGGCCATCAAGCTGGCCTTCGCCGATCGCGAGGTGCATTACGGCGACCCGCGCCACAAGGCCGTGCCGCAAGACATCCTGCTGTCCAAGGAATACGCGCGCAAGCGCCTGTCGATGATCCTGGCCGACCGTGCCGGGCCGGACATTCCCGCCCCGGGCGACCTGCTCGAGGCCGGCCTGTCATCGCCGCGCGCGTTCACGCCCGAAGACACGCGCCGCACCGATCCGCGCCTGGATACCTCGTACGTGGCCGTGGTGGACAAGCATGGCAATGCCTTCTCGGCCACGCCCAGCGACGGTTCGTACAACACGCCGGTCATCCCGGGCACCGGATTGTGCGCGTCCAGCCGCGGCAGCCAATCGTGGGCCGAGCGCGGCCATGCCAGCGCCATCGGCCCGGGCCGGCGCCCGCGACTGACGCCCAACCCGTCGCTGGCCATCCGGCCGGGCAGCTACGTCATGCCGTTCGGCACGCCGGGTGGCGATGTGCAATGCCAGGCCATGCTGCAAACCTTCCTGAACATGGAAGTGTTCGGCATGGATCCCCAGCAGGCGGTCGAGGCGCCGCGCTTTGCCACCTTCAGCTTTCCGTCTTCGTTCGAGCCGCACAGCGTGCAGCCGGGCAGGCTGATGATCGAAGACTGGGTGCCCCGCCCGGTGGGCGACGCACTGGCCGCCATGGGCCACACCGTGCAATGGTGGCGCGACCGCAATTGGCGGGCGGGCGCCATGTGCGTGGTCCGGCACGATATCCAGGCAGACATCCGCTGGGGGGCGGCCGATCCGCGCCGTCCCGCTTACGCGCTCGGTTACTGAGCGTCGTTGCCGGGCGGGCAAGGGCAGAGGTGAAATGTCTAGTATTTTTTTGACATAAATTTTCATCTTGTGGAAAGGCAGGCGAGTACAGTGGTAGGGCCTTCCATAACCACTGGAGAGTCCCATGCTAAGCACATTTCCCACCCTGCGCCGCGGCGCCATTGCGGCAATGACGGTAGCGGCCGCGGGCCTGGTTTTTGCGGGTTGCACCACCACCACCGACAAGTCGTCCGCCTCGGCCTCGACACAGCGCCAGGAAATCAATAGCGGAGCCGACGCCACGCTGAGCAAGCTGTACCAGACGTCTCCGCAAGCCAAGGAACTGGTGCAGCGCGCCAAGGGCGTGCTGGTGTTCCCGTCGGTCATCAGCGCCAGCTTCATTGTGGGTGCGCAGCATGGCAACGGTGTCTTGCGCCAGGGGTCGGACAACCTCGGCTACTACAGCACGACCGCCGGCTCGGTCGGCTTCCAGGCCGGCGCGCAATCGAAAGCCGTGGTGCTGTTGTTCATGACGGACGAGGCGCTGCAGCAATTCCGCAATAGCAATGGATGGACGGTGGGGGCGGATGCCTCGGTCGCCATTGCCAAGGTCGGCGCGAATGGGCGCATCGATTCCAATACGGCCAAGCAGCCGGTGGTGGGTTTTGTGATGAACAACGCGGGCCTAATGGCCGGCGTATCGCTCGAAGGGGCGAAGATATCCAAGCTGGATTTGTAACCGGCCTATGCACATACCGTCGTGCGCGGCCGGCGCATGATCGCGGCGCCCCTCGGGGCGCCGCGATGCGTTGGGCGTGCGGATTAAGAGTCCGCGGGGCGCCCGGGTTTGGGTTGGGGAGGATCCACGCAAGTGAAGTCGATGGTGGCTTCCTTGGCCATCAGGCCCGTGGCGTGGTTCGACGTGATCTTGGGCTGCGACAGGCGCTGGCCCAGCGATGCGCAGTGCTTTTCGGCCTGTTCGCGGGCGATGTTCTTGACTTCGACCCAGGTCTGGAACTTGGCGCCGGCGTTGTACGTAACGCGATACGTGTCGGGGCCGGTGGCCGTGGTTTCGCTCATGCTGGTGCATGCGCAAAGCAGGGAAAGCGCCAGGGCGCCGGAAAGAGGACGAAACAGCATGGGATTTCCGCGAATGGTGTCGCTGCTATTACAAAGCACCAGGCGGTCATCACGCAAGCGGGCGGGGCCGGCCGTCCGCTTCAGGCCATGGCCTGCCCGCCGTTGACGTCCAGCGTGACGCCGCTGACAAATGCCGCATCGTCGGACGCCAGGAAGGCGACGACGCCACTGATGTCGTCCACGGTGGCGTGCCGGCGCAGCGGGATGTCCTGCAGCACGCGCTCGCGTTCGGCCGGCGTGCGGCGCGATTCCCACAGGCCGCGCGTGCGCTCGGTCAGCACGACGCCGGGGCAGATGCAGTTCACGGTGATGCCGTGCGGGCCGAACTCCATCGCCAGCTGGCGCGTCAGCGAGGCGATAGCGCCCTTTGCGGCGGCGTAGTTGGCGCCGGCGATCAGGCTGCCGTAGCGGCCCGCCTTCGAGCCGAAGTTGATGATGCGTCCGGTCGCGCAGGCGCGCAGGTAGGGCAGGGCGGCGCGGCACGCCCAGACGGCGCCCAGCACATTCAGGTCCAGCACCCGTTGCCAGTCTTCGTCCGACTGCTGTTCGAACTGATACGGCGTGTGCAGAGATCCGCCGGCATTGTTGACCAGGATGTCCAGGCGGCCATCGGCCGCGTGGGCCGCCGCCAGGGCACGCTGGATCGACCGGGGGTCGGTGCAGTCGGCTTCCAGGGTGTGCAGCGCCAGGCCCGCATCCGCCGCCGACTGGGCGGCCTGCACCAGTGCCTGGACATCGCGGTCGACGATCCAGACGCTGGCGCCGTCGGCGGCCAGGCGCAGCGCGCTGCCCAGGCCGATGCCGCGCGCGGCGGCGGTCAGGAAGGCGGTGCGGCCATGCAAGGGCGTGCTCATCATTCCGCCTTGATGTTCGCCGTGCGGATGACCTTGCCCCAGCGCTGCGTCTCGTTGCGGATGCGGGCCTGGAAGTCGGCGCGCGATCCGCCCACCGGCTCGGCGCCCACCTTGGCCAGCCGTTCGCGGAAGTCGTCGGTCTGCAGAATGCGATTGACTTCGGCGTTGATTCTTTCCAGGACGGCTTCCGGAGTGCCCGCCGGGGCCAGCAGCGCGAACCATCCCTCGGAATCGAAACCGGGCAGGCCGGATTCGGCCAGGGTCGGCAAGTCGGGCGCCGATTGGGTGCGTTGCGTGGTGGTGACCGCCAGCGCCCGTACTTTGCCGCTCTTGACGTGGGGCAGGGCGGCCGGCAGATTGTCGAACATCAGGTCGATCTGCCCGCCCATCAGGTCGGTCAAGGCCGGGCCGCTGCCCCGATAGGGCACGTGCACGATATGGGTATCGGTCATGGACTTGAACAATTCGGCCGACAGGTGCGGCGTGCCGCCGATGCTGGACGAGCCGTAGTCCAGCTTGCCGGGCTCTTTCTTGGCCAGCGCGATCAGTTCGCCCACGGTCTTGACCGGCAGCTTGGGGTTGACGATCAGCACATTGGGCACCGAGGCAATGACCACGACCGGCGCCAGTTCTTTCTGCGGGTCGAATGTCATCGACATCAGCTGCGGGTTGATGGTCAACGTCTGTGGCGCGCCCACCACCAGTGTGTAGCCGTCGGGCGCCGCGCGGGCCGCGGCTTCCATGCCGATGTTGCCGCTGGCGCCGCTGCGGTTCTCGACCACGAACGGCTGGCCCATCGAGCGCGACAGCTTGTCGGCGATTTCGCGTCCGACGATGTCGGTGGCGCCGCCCGGTGGAAACGGCACGATGACCCGCACCGGATGGTCGGGATAGGCGGCCCGGGCGCCGCCCAGCAGGGCGCATCCCAGCAACAGCAAGGTCAACTTCGATTTGATGGCGTGCATCACGGTCTCCTTTGTTGTCGTTGTCGATCCCGACGGCGCCGGTCAATCCATCAAGGTGCCGCCGTTCACGTCCAGCACATGCCCTGTGATGTAGTCCGCCTCGGAGGAACACAAGAACCGTACCGCCTTGGCTACCTCGTCGGCATGGCCCAGCCGGCCCAGGGGAATCCGGCTGGCCAGGGCGTTCCATTGTTCGCGCGGGATCATGGCGCCCTCGATCGACCCGGGCGCCACCGCATTGACGCGCACGCCTTCGCGCGCCAATTCCAGTGCCAGCGATTTCGCCAGCGAAATGACGCCCGCCTTGGACGCGCAGTAATGCGCCTTGGTGCCGCGTTCCGAGACGTTGAGCGCGGCGGCGCCCGTCTTGCCGGCGCGCGAGCTGATCAGCACGATGGCGCCGCCGGGGCGCTGCATGGCCGGCGCGGCGGCCTGGCACAGTACGAATGCGCCGGTCAGGTTGATTTCGATGACGCGTCGCCAGTCGGACATGGCCAGCGATACGATCGGCACGGCGGGCTGGGTGATCGCCGCCGAGTGCACCACGCTTTGCAGCGGGCCCAGTTGGCGGGCAGCCTCGACTGCCGCCCGCACCTGCGCGGGGTCGGTGACGTCGCACTGCAAGTATGTGCAGCCCGGCGGCAGCGGCTCGGCGGGCCGGGCGATGTCGGCCACGCACACGTGGTGCGTCGCGCTCAGTTGCCGCACCACGGCCCAGCCGATGTTGCTGGCCCCGCCGGTGACGATTGCGCTGGGTCGGGACATGGCGCGGGGCTCCTCAATAGTCCGAGACGGCAACGTGGCTGGAGCGCGGGTCCACGGCCACGTCGATGACAGTGGTGCGGCCCGAATCGCGGGCCTGACGCAGCGCCTGGCCGAGCGAGTCGGCCGAGCCGGCGCGCAGCCCCAGGCAGCCCATGCCCGCGGCGATGGCGGCGAAGTCGGTCGGCGCGAAGTCCACCGCGATGCGCCGTTCCTTCAAGTTGTCGCGCACCATGCCCAGGCCGCTGTTGTTGGCCACCAGCACCGTGATAGGCAGGTTTTCCTGCACGCAGGTCGACAGCACGTTCATCGTCATGGCGAAGCCGCCGTCGCCGGTCAGGCTGATGACGTGCTTGTCGGGATGCACCAGCTTGGCCGCGGCCGCCGCCGGCGCGCCCCAGCCCATGCCGCCGATGCCGCCCGGCACGATCAACTGCCCCGGCGTACGGATCTTCAGCGCGATGGTGGCCCAGATGCGATTGGTGCCCGCGTCCAGCGTCAGCAGGTGCTGCGGGGTGAGAAAGCCGTCCAGCGTGCGAATCAGCGTAGACAGGTTGACGGTGCCGGGGGCGGCCGGCGTGTCCAGGGAGTAAGGATCGGGGCACTGGCGATGGATGCCGGCAATCCATTGCAGCCGGGCCGCGTGCAGCGACGCGTCCGGGGCGATGTCGGGCAGGGCGGCCAGCGTGTCGGCGCCGTCCGCGCAAATGGCGAGATCCACCGGGTAGACCCAGCCGGCATTGCGCGCGTCCACGTCGATCTGCACGATGCGCTGTTCGCCGGGGCGTATGAAACCCGGTTCGCGAAACCGCAGGTAGTCGGCCCCCAGGCTGGCGCCGGCCACCACGATCAGGTCGGCCTGCCGCACGGCCTGGTTGGCGCTGCGCGCGCCCCATGTGCCCAGCATGCCCACGCTGGTGGCCGCGGTTTCGTCGACCACGCCCTTGCCGTTGTAGCTGGTGGCCACTGCGATGCCGGTGCGTTCGGCCAGTGCCGCGATGGCCGCGTGGCCGCGCGGATGCTGCATGCCATTGCCGGCGATCAGCACCGGGCGCCGCGCCTGGCGCAGCAGCATGGCCAGGGACTCGACAGCCGCCGGATCCGGGACGGGCAATGCCACCTGCCGGCCGCCGGCGCCTGGGTACACCGTGACCCGCTTCTGGTCGGGCATTGCGCGGCGGATGATGGGCGACTTGAACACCACCGCGCATGGGCCGCTGCGCGGCAGTGCGGCCTGCCGGTAGGCCTGTTGCACGGCATGAATGGCTTCGTGCGGCTCGGTGGCGTAGTACGTCGACTTGGTCATGGTCTTCAGCACGGCGCGCACGTCGCCCGCGCCGTAGTCGCCGGTCATGGTCTGGTAGACGCCATACATGCCGAAGCCGTCATAGCAGGACGTATCGGTCAGCACCAGCATGGGGGACCCGGCGAAGTACGCTTCCAGGATGCCGAATGCGCCCGTGGTGCTGGCGAATGGCCCCTGGCCCATGAACACGCCCGGCTTGCCGGTCAGGCGGCCCACGACCTGGGCCATGATGGAAGCGACCTGCTCGCTGCGCGCCAGCACGACCCGCAGTTGATCGCGACGCGCGTAGAACTCGTCCAGCATCCACGTCACGCCCAGGCCCGGCAGGGTGAAGGCGTGCCGCACGCCCAGCTCGACCAGCGTATCGACGATGGCGTGCTTGGTGGCGGGGCGGGAAGCGGGCTGCGCATCTGTGGACATGGATTCCTCGGCGTCGGGGGTAGATGTCTGGCGCAGAATACAAACGTTTGCATCGTGGAGTCAACATGAAAATGCGGGTGCAAATGCATGAATGCGATAAACTCGATGAATTAATACAATCGTTTGTATTCAAGCCATGCGTTTTGCCGAATCATCATGCCAGCCAGCCTGAGCGATGTCGCCCGCCTGGTGCAGGTGTCCATCAGTACCGTGTCGCGGGCCCTGCACCGGCCGGAAATGGTCGATGCCGATACGCGCGCCCGCGTCCAGGCCGCGGTGGATGCGCTGGGGTACGTGCCGCAGGGGGTGGGCCGTGCGCTCGTATCGCGCCAGACACGCACCGTGGGCGCCGTGATCGCCCAGATCGGCGCGTCGGCGTTTGCCAAGACGATCGAGGCCCTGCGGGGCCGCCTGGGGCAGGCGGGCTACACCTTGCTGCTGGCGCAGCCGCAGCAGGCCGACCCGGCCCATAACGACCCGCTGCGCGCGCTGATCGGGCGCGGCATCGATGCCGCCGTGCTGCTGGGCGGGCCATGCCCCGACGCCTGGCGCGAACTGGTCCGCAAGAGCCGCATGCCGCTGGTCACGATCTGGGCCGACGCGGCCAGCGCCCAGGACGGCGATGTGGGCTTTGACAATTACCAGGCCGGCAGGCAGGTCGCCGAGCACCTGTTGTCGCTGGGGCACCGCGATTTCGCGATGATCAGCGGCGTGCGGCAGCACAACGAACGCGCGGCTCGCCGGTACCTGGGCGTGCTGGAAACCGTGGCGGCGGCCGGTGGGCGGCTGGCCCGCGAGCACGTGATCGAAACCGAGTATGGCTTTGCCAACGGCCATGCCGCCGCGGGGCGGCTGCTGGCGCGCGGCGGGCGCTTCAGCGCCATTGTGTGCGGTAACGATTACCTGGCCATCGGGGTGCTGGCGGCGCTGCGCGAACAAGGCATCCAGGTGCCCGGCGACGTGTCCGTCATCGGCTTCAACGATACCGAGTTTTCGCCGTTCGCCTGTCCGCCCCTGACCACGGTGGCGCTGCCCTCGGCCGATATCGGCCAGCGTGCCGCCGAGGCCTTGTTGCACGCGCTGGAGCACCATGGCAAAGTTCCCGCGCCGATCATGCTGCCCACGGGCCTGGTCGCGCGCGCGTCCACCGGCCGGCACGGCGCGCCCGCCGCCTAGCCGATGGCGTTGCGGCGGTCCAGCTTGCGGCTCAGGACGATCGATGTCTGGGTCTGCTTGACGCCGTCGAGCAGGCCGATGTGGTCCAGCAGGTCGTCGAGCTGCTCGTGGGTTTCGCAGCGCAGGAACACCAGGTAATCGAACGGCCCGCTGACCGACGACACTTCTTCCACTTCGGGGATCTTGGCCAGCTCGCGGATGACCGCCGCCGGCGTCTTGGGCAGCACGCTGATGAAGCAGTAGGCCCGCACCGCCGCGTCTTCCAGCCGGTGGCCCAGGCGCACGCCGTAGCCGGCGATGGCGCCGTCGCGTTCCAGCCGCGCCAGCCGGCCCACGACGGTGCTGCGCGCCAGCTTCAGCTTGCGCGCCAGGATCGCCGCGGGCTCGCGGGCGTTGGCCTGCAGCAGGCTCAGCAATTGGCGGTCGATGGCATCGAGTTTGTCGGGCATACCGGGAAGTCGAACAGGCACGGGCTTGTGCGCAAAGTACAAGGCCTGCGCGCGGCAAGTCAATGCGGCAAGGGCTCAGTCGGGTTCGGTGGGCAGGCCGCCGTGGTAGATGCGGCCTTCGAACTCGAACCGCGCGATGGTCTTGGCCGCCGCGTCGAATATCCGGTCTTTCTGCACGGGCGTCATCCGCTCGGCCTGCTTGAGCGTGAAGCGGCACGTATCGGTCGCGCTGTCGTAGCAGGCGCTGTCGACGAACTGGCTGACGCCGTAGTCGTCGGCGAAGTGCGCGAACTCGCGCAGTTGCTCCATTTCGTGGAAGGCGCCGGCCCGGCTGACCAGGACCATGCCCAGCTTGGTTTCCCGGGCGGCGGCATGGCGCGGCGGACGCGACGTCCGGTGGGCGCCGGACAAGGGCGGCGGGGGAGCGTCGTCGTGGTCGTCGAAGCGCGCGCCGATGGTGCGCATGCGTGCCAGCACGGCACGCCACTGCGCTTCGTTCAGGGCCAGGCGGGCCGCCAGGTAGAACGCCCGCTGCGGTCCCAGGCGGTGTTCGCTCGGGTGGGCGGTGAAGGCTGCCCAGGCCGTGGCATCGTCCAGGCCGGCCAGTTGCGCCATTTGCGCGTTGCTGTACCCCAGGGCGTCCTGCAGGCCGCGCAAGGCCTGGGCGCTGGGCGGAACATAGTGCTGAAGGGTTTTCATGGCACGGCTCCGGTGTGGGCGGGCGCGCCGGAAATGGCCCGGCAGGGGCGCGTGGCGCGCCACCTCATGAAGTCCATGCTAGCGTGCCGGCCCCCGCTTTGCCAAGCGGGTGGGCATGCTAGGATGCCCGCCAGGAAGATTCTCGCCGCGAGGCCCCCTATGGATACCCAGGAACAAATCGCCGTTATCGTGCATACCATCTCGCACCAGGGCGGGCGTATCGACGCGCTCAATGCCGTGATGGCTTCGATGCTGCATCTGGCCAAGTCGTCGCCCGGCCTGCGCGAGGCCATCGAGGCCCAGCTCGAGCAGAACTATTCCAGCCTGCTGGCCCGTTCCGAGAACCCGCAGTATGTGGCCGGCTTCGAAAGCGTGCGCGACACCGTGCTGGCAGCCTTGAAGTAGCCGGCTTACCCACAGCTTCTGTGGACAAGCCTTGGGATAGTCTGGGCACAGGCTGGAAATTCCCTTGTGCGACAAGTGCTTGCGTATCGCGCTCAATTCCTGACGGAATCGCGCGCCGTGCGGTCGGCGGCGGCGACGATGTCGCCCAGCGTGCTCACGGCTTGCGCAATCTGCGGCGTGTAGGCGGCTCCGCAACTCAATCGCAGGAAGTGGCTGTAGCGATCCGAATTCGAGAACATCGTGCCGGGCGCGATGCGTATCCCGTGGGCCAGGGCCTGCTCGAATACGCGCATGCTCGATCGCTGCCCGGGCATCTCGACCCACAGCAGCATGCTGCCCTGGGGCACGTTCAGGCGCGTGCCCGGCGGAAAGTGCCGGGCGATGGCGTCGGCAACCTGCTCGCGCTGGGTCTTCAACTGGCGGCGCAGGCGCGCCAGGTGGCGGTCGTACGCCTTCGATGCCAGGTATTCCGCCACGGCGGCCTGCGCCAGCGGTTCATTGGGGCGGCTTTGGGCGAACTTCAGCATGGCCAGGCGCGAACCCCAGCGTCCGCCGGTCATCCAGCCCAGCCGCATGCCCGGCGCCAGCGTCTTGTGCATCGACGCGCAATAGATCACATTGCCGGTGCGGTCCCACGACTTGATCGCCGGCGGCGGCTGGTTGTCGTCGGACAGCATCCCGTAGGTGTCGTCTTCGATCAGAGCGACTTGATGGCGCTCGCACAGCATGGCCAGCCGGGCTTTCTCGGCGTCGGGCATCACGCAGCCTAGCGGATTCTGGAAGTTGGGCACCACCACCACCGCGCGCAGGTGCGGGTGCGTTTGCAGGGCCAGTTCCAGCGCGTCCACCGACATGCCGTGTTGCGGGCTGGTGGGGATTTCCAGCGCCCGCATGCCCAGGCTTTCCAGGATCTGCAGCAGGCCGAAGTACACCGGGGATTCGACCGCCACCGTGTCGCCCGGCCGCGCCACGGCGCGCAGCGCCAGGTTGACGGCCTCGATGCAGCCGTGGGTGACGATGATTTCGTCGGGCGCCAGGCCCATGCCCAGTTCCAGCGCGCGGCGGGCCAGCACGCCGCGCAGTTCGGGATGCCCCAGCGGCGGCACCCGGCTGACCAGCATCTCGGGCCGCGCGCGCAGCGTGCGGATCATCGCCTGCTTGAGCGCGTCGGCGGGGTAGTGCGCGGGCGAGGCCGCCGCCAGGGCCAGGTTCACGCTGGTGACATGCCGGTCGCATTGGGCGATGAAGTCGGATACCCGATCGTGGATGCCCACATAGCTGGCCGGGTCGAGCGGTTGGCGCGGGTCGGGTTCGGAAGCCGGCAGCATGGCGGCGCGGTGCCGCGGCCGGACGAAATAGCCCGAACGGGGCCGGGCCTCGATCAGGCCGTCGTCTTCCAGTTGCCGGCATGCCTGCAGCGCCGTCGACAGGCTGACGCGATGCGTGCGCACCAGGGTGCGCACCGACGGCATGCGCTCGGCGGGCGCCAGCACGCCCGAATCGATGGCGCGGCGGTAGTGGTCGGCCAGGCGCTGGTAAAGGGGTTGCGCGTCCATGCGGGCATGATGCGCCGAGCGGGCGGCGCCGGTAAGGCACAGTTCACGGGAAAAGCCACCATAACAGATGCCATGGCGGCTGTCTGTTTCGGTACAGAAACCCGGCCAGTGTGTCTGTTGCGCCCGGCATGCCGCGCGTAACCTGGAAGCCATGTCCACGGCCCACGGAACCGCCATCATGAATGCCTCTTCATGCCCCGAGACACATCTGCTGGTGTTGCGGCGGGGCGACTGCCGTACCTTGTACGGGCCGGCCGGCACGGTGCTGGTATGCGTCGAGGGCGAGATGCGCCGCACCGAACGCGTCCCCGGCGCGGGCGATAGCTTGCCGCGCCTGGTGCAGGTGCCGCTGTGGGCGGGCGAATCGCACCTGTTCGAACAGGCCGCCACGGTCAGCCTGACGGCCGTGTCCCAGGCTCGTCTGTTATGCCTGCGACCCCAGCCTGTCTGGCGTGTATTGGCTGCCCGGCTGCTGCGGCGCACGGCGAAATATGCTATGATGACAAACATCAGACGCGGGGTGGAGCAGTCTGGCAGCTCGTCGGGCTCATAACCCGAAGGTCGTAGGTTCAAATCCTGCCCCCGCAACCAGTTCAAAAAAGCCCGGTGCATGCGCCGGGCTTTTTGTTTGCGCGGCTCTCCGGTCATTGCGCACGCCCGCCGTTCTTCCGGCCGGCCGTGGCCGGCAACGTGCCCGCTACTCGACAGCCCGGCGAATCGGCGGCATGCTGGCCATTTCGCCCCCACCGGGAGCCCGCCATGCCCCACAATGCCACGGTGTTCGGTGCCGCGCCCAGGCATCTGCTCGAAATCGTCGATGGCCTGGTCGAGGGCATCATCCTGATCGACGCGGGCAGGCGTATCTTGTGGGCCAACGATACGGCGCTGGCCATGCACTCGGTGGCCAGCCTGGTTGAGTTGGGCGGCACGGTTGCCGGCTATCGCAAGCGCTTCGCGGTGCGTGGCGATAACCGCCGCATACTACCCGCCCGCCAGTATCCGCTGGATCGCGCGCAGGCGGGCGAGACGTTCCGCGACCTGGTGGTCGAGATCGCACCCCGCCGGGGCAAGGTGCCGCCCCGCCTGTATCAAGTGCGCAGCCTGCCGCTGGCCGACGCGCAGGGCGCGTGCGAGGGCATGGTGCTGGTGATGCAAGACGTCACCGAGCGCTACCATGCCGAAGAGCGCTTCGAACGGACCTTCGCCGCCAACCCCGCGCCCGCGCTGATCTGCCGCTTGCACGGCCTGCAGTACACCAAGGTCAATCACGGCTTCCTGGAGATGACCGGCTACACGCGCAACCAGGTCGTCGGGCGCACGCTCGACCAACTCGACGTACTGCATGCCGTGCCGGACCGCGACGACGCGATGGCCCGCCTGCGCGGCGGCCAGACCATTCCCCAGATGGAAGCGCAGTTGCGGGTGCGCGACGGCAGCGCGAAGCTGGTGATCGTGGCGGGCCAGCCGATCGACGTCGGCGACGAGGCCTGCATGTTGTTCACGTTCAACGATCTGGAGCCGCGCCGTCGTGCCGAAGATGCCTTGCGCCAGAGCGAAGTGCGCTTTTCCAAGGCGTTCCGGCTGGCGCCGGTGCCCATGATGCTGAGCACGGCGGATGGCACGGTGATCGAAGTCAACGAGGCCTTCTGCGCCACGACCGGTTACCCGCCCGACGAGATCGTCGGCCGCACCAGCCGGTCGGTGGGGTTGTGGGTGGACGACGAGGCCTGCCAGGGCATGGCGCGTTCGTTGTCCCGGGGCAGCGGCGTGCGCAATGTCGAGATGCTGCTGCGCACGCAGGACGGTGCGCTGCTCGATTGCCTGGCCTCCGCCGACCTGGTCGATATCCAGGACCAGCGCTGCGTGTTGAGCGTTGTCCAGGACATTACCGAGCGCAGGCGCTCGGAGGTGGAACTGATCGCCGCCATCGAGGCTGTCATGCAGGATACGTCCTGGTTCAGCCGGACGGTCATCGAGAAACTGGCGCAAATGCGACAGCCTCGCCGCGGCGTTCCAGGCAAGGGCGGGCTGGCCCAGTTGACGCCGCGTGAGCGCGAGGTGCTGGGCCTGATCTGCCAGGGGCTGGCCGATGCGGACATCGCCGAGCAACTGGGGCTGTCGCGCAATACCGTGCGCAACCATGTGGCTACGCTGTACAGCAAGATCGGCGTGCATCGCCGCAGCGCGGCGATCATCTGGGGGCGCGAACGCGGTATCGTGGGCGCCGAGCGGCCGGCCCGCCGGCCCGGATAAAACACACTGGCAGGGCGGGTGGGCATGCGATACCATGCCCAGGCCGACCGTCGGCTTTCCCCTTTCCCGGAGACACGCCATGGGCACCGCCAAGTATGATCATCCCGGCTATATCGCCGACATCGGGTCGCACGGCCGCTACTACGTCGGGGTATGGTGCCCGCACGGCTACCCCGCCCACGTGCACATCGGCCAGGCCGAGGCCGCCACCGACGCCGGGCTGCGGTTGCGCATCCCCGACGGGGCGTTCCAGTCGTTGGCGGACGACTTCGAAACGCTGTGCCGGCGGGCCATCGGCCAGGCGCTGCAAAATGGCTGGCTGCGCGGCGGCCTGGGCGGCTTCCAGGAAACCCGCCTGGCACTCGAAACCGAGCCCTGGGCCGGCCCCATGCAGGCCGCGCCCCGGCAGGCGGCCGCGCCCGTAGGCTGACGGCCGGCCGTGCCGCGGCACGGCCAACGGATCAGGCGTGCCCGCCCGGGCGGTCCAGCATGGCCACCAGTGCCTGTTTCAGGCGCGGCGAGAAAATCGGTATCGTGTGCGACACGCCCTGGCGGTCGGTGCCTTCTTTCAAGGTAACCGACTGGCCCTCGAAGATGTCCGGCGCCTTGCGCAATTCGACATAGCGCGCGAGCAGCGCATCCACCTGTTCCTGCGCCGCGGCCAGCGGCGCGGGGCCGGCCAGCCGCTGCGCGGCATGGGCCTGCAGCACGCGGTGCAGGTCGTCGATGAACAGGGCCAGCGCGGCCTGGCCACGGCTGGGCTGTTGCCAGCCCCAGCCCTGGTCGGCGCCGCCCGGCGGGGAAGAAGTATTCGGCATATCGCCATGCTATACCATCGCCGCGCTGGCGTGTGCGCAACGCCGGCGCGGCCGCCGGGCGGCAAGCTCTTGGCGGTTTGGCGGGAACGGTGCATGATTGCTTCTGCCGGTTTACTGCGATCCGGCACAGGGCGCCGCTCGGGCCCTGGTGGTCTTTTGGGTGCCAAGGAGAAATCATGAAGAATAGAATCCTGCTCGTCGTCTTGCTCGCCGTGGCGGCCGTTTCGGCCGGCTGCAACACCATTGCCGGAGCCGGCAAAGATATCGAACGCGGTGGCGAAAAAATCCAGAAGGCTGCCGACTAGAATCCGGCTGGTTTGCCGCCACCGCGTTCCGCGCGCGGCGGCGGCGGCAGGCCTGATGCATAATCCTTCAATTGGATGATTTGTTCAGCGGAAATCGATATGCGCATTCTGGGCCTGGCAGGGTTGACCATCACCGTCGCACTGGGCGGCTGCGCCAGCACGGGGCTGCTGTCCGGGGATCCCCCGGGCGCCACCGAAACATTCCAGGTGCAGGCCGACTTCCAGGCCGCGTATCGCCGCGCCGGCGAATACGTGCGCGTGTGCCACGAGCAACGGCGCCATCCTTACGGCGTCGTCTACCAGTCGCATCACAGCCTGGGCCAGAAGGGCGCGCCCAACGAAATCCAGATCTACAAGAAAACCGAGCAGGCCAAGATCCTGGAAATCATCCGCGCCCAGGCCGACGGCGCGGCGGCGTCGCAGGTAACGGTCATGGTGCTGGGCAATCCCCCCTGGGACGCGGCTGAACTGCAGGCGGCCAAGGCTTCCATCCAGAGCGCGACCCCCGTATGCCGCCCGCTGGCGAATTGACGCCCGCAAACGCCGCCAGCTCGCGGCGCGGGCCTGGCGGCGCCTATGCCGCGCTGGGGGCGGCGGCGCGCTGGGTGGGGTGGCTCAACGCCATCGGGGCGCTGGTCGAACTGGGTTTCACCCTGGGGGTGCTGGGCGCCGATGTGGCGCCGCCCGACCTGACCTTGCCCTTGGCGGTATTCCTGGCCGGCGTGCTGGCCTGCGGGGTGGCCATGCTGTGCTGGGGGCTTGCCCAGGCGTGCGCGTGCCCGGGCCGCGGCGGCAACTGGACCCGGCTGGCCACGGTGCTGGGCGGGGTGGCATACCTGGTGGGGCTGGCGGCCTTTGCCGGCGGCTGCTGGCTGTCGGCGCAGCTGGCTTTCGATGCCGCGGATAGCCCGGTGGGCACTTCCTATACCGTGCACGCCACACCATTCTGAAAACTGCTTGCGGCGCGTAAATCGCCGGGTTTAATATGCGCATTGCGTATATTTCATCCCCGCCCGAGGCCGCCCATGTCCATTTCCCAGCAAGCCTTCCTGCGCGACGCCATGCGCCGCCTGAACCTTACCCGCGACGTCTTTGCCAACCGCATCGGAGTCAAGCGACGCGCCCTGGACACCTGGCTGCTGCCCGAGGGCTCGCAAGAATTCCGCGCCATGCCCGAGGTGGTCGAGCGCTTCGTCAGCGAAATCGTCCAGAATGGGGCCTTGCTCGAAAAATATACGCAAAGCGCACAGGCCGGCCCGTTGCGCGAGCGCATGGCGGTCGATGGCAAGCATCAGCTGCTTTCCGTCGACCAGTTCACGCGCGAATCGGTCGAGGACCTGTTCCGCGTGGCCGACCTGATGCAGCCCATTGCGCGCCGGCAGAAGGTGTCGCGCGTCCTGGAAGGCGCCGTGCTGGGCAACCTGTTCTTCGAGGCCAGCACGCGTACGCGCGTCAGCTTCGGCTCGGCCTTCTGCCGCCTGGGCGGGTCGGTGTGCGACACCACGGGCTTCACGTTTTCGTCGATGGCCAAGGGCGAATCCATCTACGACACCAGCCGCGTCATGAGCGGCTATGTCGACGCCATGGTGATCCGCCACCCCGACCAGGGCTCGGTGGCGGAATTCGCCCGCGCGACGAACATCCCGGTGGTCAACGGCGGCGATGGCCCCGGCGAGCACCCCAGCCAGGCGTTGCTGGACCTGTACACGATCCTGACCGAGTTCTCGCGCCTGGGCAAGTTGCTGGACGGTGCGCACATCGCCATGGTGGGCGACCTGAAATACGGGCGTACCGTGCATTCGCTGATCAAGCTGCTGGCGCTGTACAAGGGCATCAAGTTCACGCTGATTTCGCCCCGGGGCCTGGAAATGCCCGACTACATCGTCGAGAAGGCCAGCCGCAACGGCAATGTGATCGAGCAGAAGTCCACGCTGGCCGACGGCCTGGCCGGCGCCGACGTGATCTATGCCACGCGCGTGCAGAAGGAGCGCTTCGCCAACGAAGAAACCGAAGGCTACACTCCCGAATTCCAGATCAACCGCGCCATCATCGACGCCCATTGCGGGCCCGATACCATCGTCATGCATCCGCTGCCGCGCGACAGCCGGCCCGGCGCGAACGACCTGAGCACCGACCTGAACGACGACCCGCGCCTGGCGATCTTCCGCCAGACCGACAACGGCATTCCGATCCGCATGGCGATCTTCGCGGTGCTGCTGGGCGTGGAAGGGCTGGTGCAGCATTCGATGCGCGACGTGACCTGGAAGCACCCGTCGCATATCGGCCCCGACGATTCGGCCTTCCACGGGTTGGACTGATCGCCTGGGGCAGGCGGGCGGCGGGCCGCCCCGCCGCTCAGATGCGTTTTTCGCCGCCCAGCGCGGCGGTCAGGTCGGCCAGCAGCTTGGCCAATTCGCCCGTCATCAGCGCCATGTCGGAATCGAACTTCTCGTCGTCGTTCTGCATCACGGTGTCGTTGCCTTCCTTCAGCACGTCCAGCGGCGCCACGCGCTTGACATCCAGCGATTCGGTCAGCACGAACGACACGCGGTCGGCCCAGGTCATGGCCAGGCGCGTGCACTGCTTGCCCGACTGGATGTGGCGCCGCACGTCGTCGACATCGATGGAGTGCTTCACGTAGCGGATCGCCGCGCGGCTTTCGCCCGAGGCGCGCAGTTCGGTGTCCTGGTCGATGCTGAAATTGGCCGGCGCTTCGTCTTCGGCCAGCCAGCCTGTCATGGCGGCGGCGGGCGATTGCGCCACATACAGGTTTTCCAGGGGCAGCGGGTCGATGGTCTTGACCAGCAGGCCGATGACTTCGTCGGCCTTGGCCGACGCGGCCGCGTCGATCACCAGCCAGTGGTTGACCGGGTCGATCCAGACGCGCGTGTCGCGGTACACGCTGAAGGCCTTGGGCAGCAGCTCGTCGGCCACGCGCTCTTTGATTTCCTTCATCTGCTTGCGGCCGGGCTTGTAGCCCTGCTGCTCTTCGATTTCCTGCGCGCGCGCGCGGGCCACCTGGTTGATCACGGTGGACGGCAGCAGCTTCTTTTCGGCACGCAGGCTCAGCAGGATCTGCTGGTTCACCGTATGGGACAGGGCGGCGTTCTCGCGCGGGGAAATCCAGCCCAGGCTTTGCATTTCGAGGTTGTTGCCGGCCTGGTAGGCATGCCGGGCAAGGCTTTCTTCAAGCTGCTCGCCGGTCAGCGTCCACGGCGAGGAAAGTCGGTAGATCTTGAGATTCTTGAACCACATGGCGTCGGGCAAAAGGGTTGATTCTATACGAGCCGTGCCGATGTGGCGCCCATGTGGTTCCCTCATTGACACGACACGTTCTGTCACTGACAGTGGGCGGGCGTTCCGGTATCTTCCGGCGCATCGTCATTCACCAGAAAAGGACCATAACGATGAAACCGGCGACTATTGTGGGCATCTTGCTGATCGCGCTGGGCGCGGCGGCCTTGGTGTACAAGGGCTTCGACTACAAGAGCGAAGAAACCGTCCTGCAGATCGGCTCGGTGAAGGCCACCGCCGAAACCGAAAAATCCGTCTCGATCCCCACCTGGGCCGGCATTGCCGCCATCGTGGTGGGCGTGCTGGTGGTGGGCCTGGGCCGTCGCCGCTGACCCCGCGCAGAATAAAAAAAGGCCCGGCTTTGAAAGCCGGGCCCGGCAGGGTCACACAATGCCACGCCATTAAAGGCTCGCGGGGGGCGTGACATCGGCGTCAGAGTACTGGCCCTGCGATTCCCGGACAGGGGATCAAACGTCCGACAATGCAGTGCAAGACCGTGATCTGAGCTTACAGTCTAATCCCGCGGGTCTGACATCGTCCTGAATCGCCCGCGCGTGTGCCCCGGCGAAAAAAAAAGCTCCCGAAGGAGCTTTGAAGGGCCAGACAGGCGCAGCAGTCCTGCCTGGCGGGGGAAAGTGCGATCAGGCGTTGATGTCGACGTCCTTGGTTTCGCGTACGAACAGCGTACCGATGACCAGCGTCATGACGGCGATGATGATCGGGTACCACAGCCCATCGTAGATGTTGCCGGTGGCGGCCACCACGGCGAAGGCCACCGGAGGCAGGAAGCCGCCGAACCAGCCGTTGCCGATGTGATAGGGCAGGCTCATCGAGGTGTAGCGGATGCGGGTGGGGAACATCTCGACCAGCATCGCGGCGATGGGACCGTACACCATGGTCACGTAGATCACCAGGATGGTCAGCAGCACGACCACCATGAACTTGTTCATCTGCGCCGGATCGGCCTTGGCGGGGTAGCCGTGGTCGCGGATGGCGGTGGTCAGGGCGGTTTTCAGTTCAGCCGACTTGGCCTTGAATTCGGCCGGCGCCATGCCCTTGCCTTCGAACGAGGGGAACTCGTCGTTGCCGATCTTGACCTTGGCCACCGTGCCGGCGGGCGCGGCCTGGTTGCTGTAGTTGACCGAGTTGCTCGCCAGGAACGACTTCACCACATCGCACGAGCTGGTGAACGACGAGGTGCCTACTGGGTTGAACTGGAACGAGCAGGTGGCCGGGTCGGCGATGACCGTGACCGGCGCCGTGGCCTGGGCTTTTTCCAGCGCCGGGTTGGCGAAGTGGGTCAGGCCCTGGAACAGCGGGAAGTAGGTGACCGCGGCGATCAGGCAGCCGGCCATGATGATGGGCTTGCGGCCGATGCGGTCGGACAGCGACCCGAACAGCAGGAAGAACGGGGTGCCGATCAGCAGCGCCAGCGCGATCATGATGTTGGCGGTGTTGGCGTCGACCTGCAGCGTCTTGGTCAGGAAGAACAGCGCGTAGAACTGGCCCGTGTACCACACCACGGCCTGGCCGGCGGTCAGGCCGAGCAGGGCGATGATCACGACCTTCAGGTTCTTCCATTGGCCGAAGGATTCGGTCAGCGGCGCCTTGGAACCGCGGCCTTCTTCTTTCATGCGCTTGAAGGTGGGCGATTCGTTGAGTTGCATCCGGATCCACACCGAGATGCCCAGCAGCACCACCGAGATCAGGAACGGAATGCGCCAGCCCCAGTCGCGGAACGATTCCTCGTCCATCACCGCGCGCACGCCCATGATGACCAGCAGCGACAGGAACAGGCCCAGCGTGGCGGTGGTCTGGATCCAGGCGGTGTAGGCGCCGCGCCGGCCCTGCGGCGCGTGTTCGGCCACATACGTGGCCGCGCCGCCGTATTCGCCGCCCAGCGCCAGGCCCTGCAGCAGGCGCAGCACGATCAGGATCGCCGGCGCGGCGATGCCGATGCTGGCATAGCTGGGCAGCACGCCCACCAGGAAGGTGGACAGGCCCATGATCACGATCGTGACCAGGAACGTGTACTTGCGTCCGACCAGGTCGCCCAGCCGGCCGAACACCAGCGCGCCGAAGGGGCGCACGGCAAAGCCGGCGGCAAAGGCCAGCAGCGCGAAAATGAACGCCGCGGTGGGGTTCACGCCCGAGAAAAAGTGCCCGGCGATGATGGCGGCAAGCGAACCGTACAGGTAGAAGTCGTACCACTCGAAAACGGTGCCAAGCGACGACGCGAAGATCACGCGCCGTTCCTCCTTGGTCATCGGGCGGGGGCCCGTGGATGGGCCGCGATCGGCCAGCGATGCTGTGCTCATGATGTCTCCTCGTTTCTGGGCCAGTGGTGATCCACCGTGCGGGCTGTCTGCCGGCAATCGCCAACGTCGAGCTAACTGCAAGGTAGAAAACGAGCCTGACGAGGTTCTGACGGGATACTTACCCCAATCTTAATTTTGAAACTATTTGTATCTCAGGGCGACGATTGCCGCCTGGACGTCAGGGATAGCCCTAGGAGTCGGCGAATGCGTCGCTGGTGCGTTCGTACAACGGAAACAGTACGCGGATGCACGTGCCGGGCAGGTCGGAATGCGCGGTGCCTTCGTGGATCTGCACCTGGGCGCGGTGCTTCTGGGCGATTTCGCGCACGATGGCCAGGCCCAGGCCGCTACCTTCGGCCTGGGTGCCCAGCACGCGGTAGAAGCGGTCGAACACGCGCTCGCGTTCCTCGGGCGCGATGCCGGGGCCGGAATCCTCGACTTCCAGGATGCCGTGCGTGGCGGTGCGGCGTACGCGCACGGTGATGTGCCCGCCCGCGGGGGTGTAGCGCAGGGCGTTGTCCACCAGGTTGTTGAGCAGTTCGGCCAGCAGGATGTCGTTGCCGGCGATGCGCACCGGCGCCGCCGCGCCCTCGAAGCCCAGGTCGGTGTTCAGCGCCAGCGCCTGGGGCACCCATTGCATGGCCTGTTCATAGCCGATGGCGTTGAGGTCGGTGGGCGCCAGCCCGGCCGAGTGCGGGTTTTCGGCGCGCGCCAGCAGCAGCAATTGGTTGACCAGGCGGGTGGCGCGCTCGGACCCCATTACCAGCTGGCGCAGGCTGGATTGCATTTCGTCGGGGCTGGCATCGCGCAATGCCAGTTCGGCCTGGGTGCGCAGCCCGGCCAGCGGGGTCTTCAGCTGGTGCGCCGCGTCGGCCACGAAGCGGCGCTGCGCCTGCACGTTGGCCGACAGGCGGTCGAGCAATTCGTTCATGGCGCCCACCAGCGGGGCGATTTCAGTGGGCGCCGCGTGCTCGTCGATGGGCGACAGGTCGTCCGGGCGGCGCGCCCGCAGCCGTTGCTGCAGCGCGTTCAGCGGCGCCACCCCGCGCGACAGGCCGAACCACACCAGCAGCACGGCGATGGGCAGCACCACGAACTGGGGAATGATCACGCCCTTGATGATGTCGTTGGCCAGGGCGGTGCGCTTTTCCATGGTCTCGGCCACGACCAGCAGCACCGGCTGCGTCTGCGGGATGTGCAGGTCGACCCAGGTGTACGCCAGCCGCACGCCGAAGCCGCGCAGCGTGTCGTCGGCGTACAGGATGGCGCCGGGCTGCGGCTGGCCCAGGTTGGGGGGCAGGGGCAGGGCGCGGTCGCCGCCCAGGTATTCGCCCCGGCTGCCCAGCGCCAGCCAGAACACGCTGTCGGTTTCGTCCGGGCGCAACACGTCGCGCACTGATTCGCCCATCCGCAGCACGGCGCGGCCCTCTTGCGCGTAGACGTGGCGGGACAGCACGTGCAGGTTGTTGGCCAGCGCGCGGTCGTACGGCACGTTGGCGATGTTCTGCGCCACCACGTAAGTGATGGCTACGCTCATGGGCCACAGCAGGAACAGGGGCGCCAGCATCCAGTCCAGGATTTCGCCCAGCAGCGAGCGCTGGGGCGGCGCGAAGCTGGGGCCCTTGGCCCCGCCGCGCATGGCGTCCAGGGCTTCCTGGTTCAGCTTTTCGTGCGCCGCCGGTTCAGTGGGCGAGGTAGCCGGCACCCTGGTCCCGTTCAAGGCAATAGCCCAGGCCGCGCACCGTGATGATCTTGACTCCGCTGGGTTCCAGCTTCTTGCGCAGGCGGTGCACGTAGACTTCGATGGCGTTGGTGCTGACTTCTTCGCCCCATTCGCACAGGTGGTCGACCAACTGCGTCTTGCTGACCATGCGGCCGCTGCGGGTCAGCAGGATTTCCAGCAGGCTGACCTCGCGGGCCGAGAGGTCGAGGGTCTGGTCGTCGACCAGGGCCACCCGCCCGGTCTGGTCGAATACCAGGCGGCCGTGGCGCAACAGCGTGGCGCCGCCGCCGGCGCCGCGCCGGGTCAGGGCGCGCACGCGGGCCTCCAGTTCGGACAGCGCGAAGGGCTTGGCCATGTAGTCGTCGGCGCCCAGGTCCAGGCCCTTGACGCGCTGCTCGACGCTGTCGGCGGCGGTCAGGATGAGTACCGGCAGCAGCGAATTGCGCGCCCGCAGGCGGCGCAGCACT
>Ga0182741_1001906_pt1 | contig 25509 bp, 27 predicted proteins | sample eDN5th37CBELigOP_FD_128874 | JGI IMG/M metagenome (GOLD analysis project Ga0182741, IMG submission 128874) | Enriched Organic Plus compost microbial communities from Emeryville, California, USA - eDNA 5th pass 37_C BE-Lig OP (version 2) (version 2) ... | reverse complement strand
CGCTGCATTTCCAGCGCGTGCATGAAGCGGTTCTCGAAGATCGTCTCGGTGATGGTGCCCACGCCCTCGGCGATAGTGTTGAGCGCGCAGAACTGGGCTTGCATGTCGGTCGGGAAGGCCGGATACGGCGCGGTGCGGATGTTGACCGCCTTGGGCCGCTCGCGGCGCATGGTCAGTTCGATCCAGTCGGGGCCGGTATCGATGTGCGCGCCCGCCTCCTCCAGTTTGAGCAGCACGGCCTCGAGCAGGGTGGGATCGGTGCCCTTGAGCTTGACCCGGCCGCCGGTGATGGCGCCCGCCACCAGGTAGGTGCCGGTCTCGATGCGGTCGGGCAGCACGTCGTAGTGCGTCCCGGACAGACTCTCGACGCCCTCGATCACCAGCGTGTCGGTGCCGGCGCCGCTGATGCGCGCACCCATCCTGTTCAGGCACTCGGCCAGGTCGACCACCTCGGGCTCGCGCGCCGCGTTCTCGATCAGCGTGGTGCCTTGTGCCAGCGCGGCGGCCATCATCAGGTTCTCGGTGCCGGTGACCGTGACGGTGTCCAGCACCAGGCGCGTGCCCTTCAGACGCTTGCAGCGCGCCTTGATATAGCCGCCCTCGATGGTGATGTCCGCGCCCATCGCGCGCAGCCCGTCGACATGCAGGTTCACCGGCCGCGCGCCGATGGCGCAGCCGCCCGGCAGCGACACCTCGGCCTGGCCGAAACGCGCCAGCAGCGGCCCCAGCACGAGGATCGACGCGCGCATCGTCTTCACCAGCTCGTACGGCGCACGGTAGCTGGTGATCGTGGTGGGATCGACCTCGACGTTGAGCTTCTCGTCCACGGTCAGATGCACGCCCATCTGGCCGAGCAGCTCCATGGTGGTGGTGATGTCCTGCAGGTGCGGGATATTGCCCACCGTGATCGGGCTGTCGGCCAACAGCGTGGCCGCGAGAATGGGCAGCGCGGCGTTCTTGGCGCCGGAGATGCGGATCTCGCCTTGAAGCGGGACGCCGCCGGTCATGATCAGTTTTTCCATGAGCTTAAGACTGCGCCGCCTGCTCGGGGGTGTGAGTGGTCAGGGAGATCGCGTGCACGGCGCCGCTGTCGAGGTGCTCCTGCAGCAGCGCGTTCACCATGCGATGGCGTTGAATCAGCGTCTTGCCCTGGAACGCGGCGCTGACGATATAGGCCTGGAAGTGCACGCCGTCGCCGCTGCTCACCTGCGCGCTGGCGCCAGGCAAGCCGGCCTCGATCAAAGCCTTGATCTGCTGAGGATCCATGATTCTGGTCGTCCTGGATTGGTTTCGGGCGAGAGATTCAGTTGGCGGCGGACTCGAACGGTAGCACGCTCTCCAGGCCGCATACGCGCACGATGTCGCGCATCTGCTTGGGCAGCGCCAGTAGCCGCACCGACTGACCGCGCCGGCGCGCCAGGCGCACCCACTCGGTCAACAGCGCAACCCCGGCGCTGTCGGAGCGATTCACCCCGTCCAAGCTGATCCGCAACTCGGACACGCCGGCGAAAAGCCGCGCGCTCTGCTCCAGCAGGGCCGGAACGGTGTCGAAGCTGAGCTCGCCCTGCAGCCGGAAACCGCCCTGCGCGTCTGGCTCGAGCCGTGCCGTCATCAGGCCCTACCCTGGTTGCGCTCGGACAGCTTGGTGATCAGCCCTTCGATACCGCCTTGCTGGATCTCGGAATTGAAGGTGCTGCGATAGTTCTGCACCAGGCTGACGCCTTCGATCACCACGTCGAACACCTTCCAGCCGTCCTTGCCCTGGCGCAGTTGGTACACCACCGGAATGGCCGGGCCCGACGGCTGCACGATCTCGGTGCGCACCGTAGCGCGATCGGGTTGGGGCGACGGCTGGTTGGGCAGGTAGTTGACCTTCTGCCCGGAGTACTGCGACAGCGAGGTGCCGTAGGTGCGGATCAGCAGATCGCGGAACTCCTCGACGAAACGCTGCTGCTGCTCGGGGCTGGCATCACGCCAGTTGCGGGCCAGCACCAGCTTGCTCATCAGCACGAAGTCGAACTGCGGCAAAACGATGTCCCGCACCAGCGGCATCACCGCCTGGGGATTGGCCTTGACCTCGGCCTGATGATCCTTCAACGCCGCCAGCACTTTCTCGGTGGTGTCCTTGACCACCGCCTCGGGCGAGTCGGCGGCCTGCTGCGCCGAGGCGAGCCCGACCAGCGCGAACGTCATCGCCACCACAGCCAACCATTGCTTAATCGATCGCATGCTCAGGCTTCCTCTACTCCTTGTCACCCGCCGCCGTGCTGTACAGGAACTGACCGATGATCTGTTCCAGCACCAGGGCCGACTGGGTATGGGCGATCATATCGCCCTCGGTTAGATAGACATCCTCCGCACCGGGTTCCAAACCGATGTACTGCTCGCCGAGCAGGCCGGAGGTCATGATCCGGGCGCTGGTGTCCTTGGGCAGCTGATCGACGTCGGCGCGGATGACGATCGCCACCTTGGCCTTGTAGTACTTCTGGTCGAACTCGATACCGTCGACCTGGCCGACCTTGACCCCGGCCATGGTGACCGGCGAGCCCTTCTTCAGCCCGCCGATGTTGTCGAAATAGGCGGTGAGCATATAGCCGTTGCCGTTGCGGAAATCGTTGAGGTTGCTCACCCGCAAGGCCAGCCCGAATAGAGCGACCATCGACAGGGCGACGAACAGCCCGACCCAGATCTCCACGGTGCGCGAGTTCTGCATGGTGATCCCTGTAGCTATTCAAACATCAAAGCGGTGAGGATGAAGTCCAATCCCAGCACCGCCAACGAAGTATTGACCACGGTGCGCGTGGTGGCGCGGCTGACGCCCTCGCTGGTGGGCGGCGCGTCGTAGCCCTCGAACAAGGCGATCCAGGTGGCCACCAAACCGAACACCACGCTCTTGAGCACACCGTTGAGCACGTCGGCGCTGAAGCTGACGGTGGCCTGCATCTGCGACAGGAACGCGCCGGAATCGATGCCGATCATCTCCACCGCCACCAGATAGGCGCCGATCACGCCCAGGAAGTTGAAGATCAGCGTCAACAGCGGCATGGCGATGAAACCGGCCAGCAGGCGCGGGGCGATGATACGCCGGTATGGATCCACCGCCATCATCTCCATGCTGGAGAGCTGCTCGGTGGCCCGCATCAATCCGATCTCGGCGGTCAAGGCCGAGCCGGCCCGGCCGGCGAACAGAAGCGCGGTCACCACCGGCCCCAGTTCGCGGGTCAGCGACAACGCCGCCAGCTGGCCCACCCGCTCGGCGGCGCCGAAGTCGACCAGGTTGTAGTAGCCCTGCAGACCCAGCACCATGCCGACGAACAGGCCGGACACCATGATGATCAGCAGCGACAGCACGCCCACCGAATACAGCTGCGCGACCACCAGGCCGGGACGGCGCAACAGGCTCGGCAGGCCGGCCACGCCGGCCGCCAGGAACAGGCTGCCGCGCCCCAGGCGTTCGAGGCTGGCAATGGTGGAGGCGCCCAACCGGCGCAGCCACTCGATCATGGACGCTCCCCCAGCAGATCGGCCGCGTAGTCCGGGCCCGGAAAGTGAAACGGCACCGGGCCGTCCGGCATGGCGTGCATGAATTGCCGCGCCCAGGCCGAGTCGGACTGGAACAGTTCGTCGGGCGTACCCGACTCGACCACCTTGCCGCCGGAGATGATGTACACCCAGTCGGAGATCTCCGCCGTCTCCTTCACGTCGTGCGAGACCACGATGCTGGTCAGCGCGAGCGCGTCGTTCAGCAGCCGGATCAACTGCACCAGCACGCCCATCGAGATCGGATCCTGGCCGGAGAACGGCTCGTCGTACATCACCATCATCGGATCGAGCGCGATCGCCCGCGCCAGTGCCACGCGCCGCGCCATGCCGCCGGACAGCTCCGACGGGAACAAATGACGGGCGCCACGCAGCCCCACCGCGTGCAACTTCATCAGCACCAGGTGGCGGATCAGCGTTTCCGGCAGGCGCGTGTGTTCGCGCAGCGGATAGGCGACGTTGTCGTAGACGTTGAGGTCGGTGAACAGCGCGCCGCTTTGGAACAACATGCCCATGCGCCGGCGCAAGGCGTAAAGCTCGTTGCGGGAAAGCTTGTGGACGTCGACGCCATCCACCCGTATGGTGCCGCGATCAGGCTTGAGCTGACCGCCGATCAGGCGCAGCAGGGTCGTCTTGCCGGTGCCGCTGGGCCCCATGATCGCGGTGACCTTGCCGCGCCGGATATCCAGATCGACGCCGTCGAAGATCTTGCGCGTGCCACGGGAAAAGTGCAGGCCGCGAATCTCCACGAGCACGTCGGAGACCTGCTGCTCAGGAGCGTTTGTCATATGCATCCGGTTTTCAAAGGCGAGGCCGGGACAGGCTATGTCCTTGAACTGCTATCAGGATTGGCAACAAGCGGCGGGAGCCGGGTGGAGTATCCGGCATGCCCGGCATGGGAGTCAAATCGACACCGCGCGCATCGGAACGCAAGGTCTTGATCTGGTTAACGGCGGTCGGCGCGCGGCCGGACTATGGTGCGTGGCGACCGGCGTACCGGCCGACGCGTAGCCGTTGCCGTTGCGATCGACATCGGCATTGGCTCCAATATGCAGTCACATGCGGGAACAGGCGTCAGGCGTCGATCGCCCCTGCCCGCCAACGAGGACATTCATACGTGGGCGAAACAGAGAAGTCGCGTCGCGCCGACCGAGGCCTGATGGGTCTCGCCAGCAGCGGCCACAGCAAGCAACGTGTTTCCGACCAGCGCCTGGCCGAACTCGCGGTCGCGGTCCTGGAAACGGAGGCCGATGCCGTGCGCGCGCTGACCGCTCGGGTCGGCGACGATTTCATCGCCGCCTGCCGGCTGATCCTGGCCTGCGACGGCCGGGTCGTGGTCACCGGCATGGGCAAGTCCGGGCATGTGGGCAGCAAGATCGCGGCCACGCTGGCCAGCACCGGCACCCCCGCCTTCTTCGTGCACCCCGGCGAGGCCAGCCACGGCGACCTGGGCATGATCACGCCGCAGGACGTGGTGTTGGCGCTGTCCAACTCCGGCGAGACGTCGGAACTCGTCACCATCCTGCCGCTGCTCAAGCGGCTGAAGGCGCCCCTGATCGCGTTCACCGGCAACCGGCGCTCCAGCCTGGCGAAAGCGGCCGACGCCCATATCGACGTCAGCGTCGCCCGGGAAGCCTGCCCGCTCGGCCTGGCGCCCACCTCCAGCACCACCGCCGCCCTCGCCATGGGCGATGCACTGGCGGTGGCGCTGCTGGAAGCGCGCGGCTTCACCGCCGACGATTTCGCCCGCTCCCATCCCGGCGGCCGGCTCGGCCGGCGCTTGTTGCTACTGATCGACGACATCATGCATAGCGGCGAGCGCGTGCCGCGGGTTTCGCCCGAGACGCCGCTGCGCGAGGCGCTATTGGAAATGAGCCGCAAGGGCCTGGGCATGACCGCGGTGGTCGATTCCGACGACCGGCTGCTGGGTGTGTTCACCGACGGCGACCTGCGCCGCAGCCTCGATCGCAACGTCGACCTCAACACCGCCCGCATCGCCGATGTGATGACGGTGCAATGCCAGACCGTGCAGTTGGGCATGCTGGCGGCCGAGGCCCTGACCTTGATGGAGGACCGCAAGATCAGCGCGGTACCGGTGGTCGACGCTCAGCAGCGGCTGATCGGCGCGCTCACCATGCACGATCTGCTTCGCGCCGGCGTGGTCTAGGCGGCATGATGCGCTCGTTCCGGCGCTATCTGTTCCCGCTGCTGGTCGCCGTGCTGCTGGTCGGACTAGGCTGGTGGCTGTCCGACGACACTCAGCAGCCCGGACCGGCACTGGCGCAGGGCGAGGAAGCCAACACCGACTACTATATGCGCGGCTTCACCCTGCACAGCGCGGACGAAACCGGCCGCTGGCGCTACCGGATCGACGGCGAACGATTGCTGCACTTCGTCAAGGACGGGGTGTGGACACTGAGCGCGCCGACCATGGTGTTCTATCCGGAAACCGGCGCGCCATGGCACGGCAAGGCCGAACGCGGCCGGCTGTGGGCCGATGGCGATGAGGGCGAGCTACTCGGCGTGGTGGAGATGCGGCGAGAGGCGTCGGCGCAGAATAAGGCCGTGACCCTGCTCACCCGCGACGTGCGCCTTAGGCCCAACGACCAATACGCCGAGACCGACGCGCCGGTCGAGGTCGACCATGAGGCCGGACGCGTCACCGGCGTGGGCGGACGCGTCTTCCTGGATCAGGACCGCTACGAATTGCTTTCGAACGTGAAGGGACACTATGCGCCGCGGAATTAGCCTGACCCTGTTGCTACTGCTCGGCTGCGTCGCGGCGCCGGCCTGGGCGCTGGAGAGCGACCGCCGGCAGCCGGTGCAGCTCGACGCCGACCACGCCGAGATGAACAACGCCACCGGCGTCAGCGTCTACACCGGCGACGTGGTGATGACCCAAGGCACGACCCGGCTGACCGCCGACAAGATGACCGTCTACACCAGCGCCAAGGGCGAGCTGCGCAAGGTCGTCGCCGAAGGCCGCGAGGCGACGTTCCGGCAACTGCCCGAGGGCCAGAAGGAATACGTCAACGCCCGCGCCCCGTACATGGAATACGTCGCGGCCGGCGAAGGCGGCGAGATCCTGCTCAAGGGCGGCGCCACCCTCACCCAGGGCCGCAACTCCTTCAGCGGCGAGACCATCCGTTACGACATGACCAAGGACCTGGTCGTCGGCCAGGGCGGCGGCAAGGGGCAGGAACGCATCCGCATGACCTATTACCCCGAACAGAAGGCCGACCAGGCCGAACCGGCGGAGCGGCCGCGGCAATGAGTCAGCTGGTAGTTGAAGGGCTCGCCAAGAGCTACCGCCGCCGCCAGGTGGTGCGGGAAGCCTCGCTCGAGGTCAGGTCCGGCGAGATCGTGGGCTTGCTAGGCCCCAACGGCGCCGGTAAGACCACCTGTTTCTACATGATCGTCGGGCTGATCCGTCCGGACGGCGGCCGCATCGAACTGCGTGGCCAGGACATCACCAACCTGCCCATGCACGCCCGCGCGCGCATGGGGATCGGCTACCTACCGCAGGAAGCGTCAGTGTTCCGCAAGCTCACCGTCGCCGATAACCTGCTGGCGGTGCTGGAACTGCGTAAGGATCTGGATAGCGCCGGCCGCAACCGGGTGCTTGACGAACTGCTGCAGGAGTTTCACGTCACCCATCTACGCGATTCCCTGGGCGCCAGTCTCTCCGGGGGCGAGCGCCGACGGGTGGAAATCGCCCGCGCCCTGGCGGCGAACCCGCAGTTCATCTTGCTCGACGAGCCGTTCGCCGGCGTCGACCCCATCTCGGTGGTGGACATTCAACAAATCATCCATCACCTTGCCGCCCGCGGCATCGGCGTGCTGATCACCGATCACAACGTGCGCGAGACGCTCGGCATCTGCCACCGGGCCTACATCCTCGGCGAGGGACACATCATCGCGGTCGGCACCTCGCAAGAGATCCTGAGCAATCAGCGGGTGCGGGAAATCTACCTCGGCGAGCAGTTCCGCCTGTAGCCAAGGCCATGTGCGCCGTTCTCTAACGTCGGCCTTTGGGCTAGGATCACAGTTAGCACCATGTTGAATTCCCTACACCAACAATTCGTAGCCGTTGTTCGGCCGCAACCGGGGCTGTAGCCATGTCGGGCCTGAAACAGTCCCTGCAGCTCAAACTCGGCCAGCAGCTGACGATGACCCCGCAGCTGCAGCAGGCGATTCGTCTGCTGCAGCTGTCGACGTTGGATCTGCAGATGGAAATCCAGCAAGTGCTGGACTCCAACCTCATGCTCGAGGTGGCGGACGACGCCGACGCCGGCGACGAACTCGGACCGCTCGACGACGATTCCGTCGACCCGGTGCCCGAGGCCACCATCGAGCAGCGCTTGGCGGAACCGGAGCCGGAAAGCGAGTATTCCGACGTCGACTACGAGGCGCCGGTCACCGATTACGAAACCGAAGCGTCCACCGACAGCATTCCCGATGAGCTTCCCATCGACACCGACTGGGACGACATCTACGACGGCTCCACCGCCTATAGCGCCGGCGACCCGGACGACGACTTCGATCCGCTGGAGAATCAGGCCGAGGCCGGCGAGAGCCTGCAGGCGCACCTGCTCTGGCAGGCGAACCTGAGCCACTTCACCGAGCGCGACCAGGCCATCGCCGAAGCGATCATCGACGCGGTGCAAGACGACGGTTACCTGGGCTGCCCGCTGGAGGACATCCAAGCCAGCCTGCCCGAGGAGTGGGAGGTCGAGCTCGACGAGATCGAAGCGGTGCTGACCCGTATCCAGCGCTTCGACCCGCTTGGCGTGGCGGCGCGCAACCCGCGCGAGGCCTTGCTCATCCAGCTCAAGCACCTGGACCAGCCCTCGCCCTGGCGCGACGCCGCCATAAAGCTGGTGAGCCAACATCTGGACCTGCTGGTGAACCGCCAGTACAGCCAGCTCATGCGCAAGATGAAGCTGACGCAGGAGGAACTGCAGGCGGTCATCGCGCTGATCCAGACGCTGAACCCGCGCCCCGGCAGCCGCCTGGCCGAGCAGCGCACCGAGTACGTCACCCCGGACGTGTTCGTGCGCAAGGTGCAGGGCGTATGGCGGGTGGAACTCAATCAGGACGCCGCGCCGCGTATCCGCATCAACAGCTATTACGCCAGCCTGATCCGCCGCGCCGACAACAGCGCCGACAACGCCACCTTGCGCAACCACCTGCAGGAAGCGCGCTGGTTCATCAAGAGCCTACGCTCGCGCAACGATACCCTGCTCAAGGTCGCGCGCTGCATCGTCGCGCATCAGCAGGCCTTCCTCGAGCACGGCGAGGAACACATGAAGCCGCTGGTGCTGCGCGCCGTGGCGGAAGAGGTGGGCATGCACGAATCCACCATTTCCCGCATCACCACGCAGAAATACATGCATACTCCGCGTGGTACCTTCGAATTCAAGTACTTCTTCTCCAGCCATGTGATGACGGTGGACGGTGACGAGTGCTCCGCCACCGCCATTCGGGCCCGCATCCGCCGCTTGATCGCGGCGGAGGACCCTGCGAATCCCCTGTCCGACAGCAAGCTCACCGAGCTGCTGCAAGACGAGGGTATCAACGTGGCGCGGCGAACTGTGGCAAAGTACCGAGAAGCCATGGCCATCGCCTCGTCCAACGAACGCAAACGACTCGGCTGAGCAGCCGAAGGAGGCCGCATGCAGATCGACATCACCGGGCACCACGTGGACATCACGGACGCGCTGCGTGATTACGTCAACGAGAAGTTCAAGCGTCTGGAGCGGCACTTCGACAATGTTGTCGGTATTCACGTGATCCTCAGCGTCGCCAAGCTTGAACAGAAGGCGGAAGCCACCATCCAAGTGAGCGGCGCCATGGTGCATGCGGACACGATCCATGAGGACATGTATGCGGCGATCGACGGCTTGGTGGACAAGCTCGATCGCCAGATCGTCAAGCATAAGGAAAAGCTCACCGATCACCGCCGTAGCGAAGGCGCTGCGCACAAGGCCCTCGCGGAGTAGGCAACGGCCGCGCCGTCCGGCACCTCGCGGATGCCGGGCGGTTCGCCCTTGGCAACACTCATGAAGATCGTCGACCTACTGAGTCCGGAACGGATCAAAACGGATGCCGATGTCGCCAGCAAGAAGCGGGCGCTCGAGCAATTAAGCGAAATGCTCTCGGCCGCCGCCGAGGGGCTGCCCGCACCGTTGATCTTCAACAAACTCATCTGCCGGGAGCGCTTGGGAAGCACCGGGCTCGGCCACGGTGTCGGCCTGCCGCACGCCCGCATCGAAGGCAGCGAGCAGGCATTGGGGGCCCTGATCAAGCTGAATCGGGGCATCGACTTCGATGCCTTCGACAAGCAACCGGTGGATCTGCTGTTCGCGCTCGTGGTTCCCGAGCATTTCACCGACGAACACCTGCAGATCCTCGCCGACCTCGCCGAGTTGTTCAGCGACCAGTCGCTGTGCGAGCGTCTGCGCCGGGCGTCTAGCTCGGACGAGGCCTACCGCATCCTGCTCGACTGGCACAGCCAAGCTCGCACCGCCTGACGGCGCGCGTGGCCCGCCCATGCCCGCCCCTCCCGCCGAAGCAGCCTCGTCCAGGCCCGTCATACCGGGTACCTTGGTCGAGGTGCTACGGTCGGGCGTATTGCTGACGGGCGACAGCGGGGTCGGCAAGACCGACCTGGTGCTGAGTCTGCTCGATCGGGGCCATTACCTGATCGTCGACGACGCGGTGGCGCTGGAACAGCACCAAGGCCGGCTGTGGGGCCGGGCGCCGGAGCCCTTGCGCGGGCTGCTGGCGGTGCGCGGCCTGGGCGTGTTGGACGCCGCGACGCTGTTCGGCCCGGCGCAACTGAAAGACACCACGGCCATCGATCTGGTCATCGAACTCGATTCTGGACCGCCTGGCCCCGACCCGCTCGCGGTACAACAAGATTCTGTCGCTATAATGGGCGTCGCCATTCCGCGACTTCGCCTTCCCCTCGGCCGCCATCGGGATCGTCCCTTGCTGGTCGAGTTGGCCGTGCGCGCCCAGCGTTCACGAACGCCGGGGGGAGAAGCCGAGGTCGCGCGGGCTGTCATCGGCGGGGAATAGGAACCAATGAAGCTGGTCATCGTCAGCGGGCTGTCCGGCTCGGGCAAGAGCGTGGCCCTGCACACCCTGGAGGATGTCGGCTATTACTGCATCGACAACCTCCCCATCGGTCTGCTCGGCGACCTCGGCCGCCACGTCACCGAAATTCGGGGCAAACCCGAAGAGCGCTATGCCGTCGGCGTCGACGTGCGCAGCGGTGTGGAGGATCTGGGCAACTTCGCCGCGGTGCTCAACGAACTCGAGGCGCGTGGCATTCGCAGCGAGATCATCTTCCTCCAGGCCGACAACGACACTCTGATCAAGCGCTTCAGCGAAACCCGGCGCCGCCACCCGCTGAGCGGCCCGGGTGTGTCGCTGGCCGAGGCCATCAGCCGCGAGAGCGAGTTCCTCGCGCCAATCCTGGCGCGTGCCGATCTCACCATCGACACCACCAGCACCACGGTTCACCAGCTACGCGAACTCATCCGCGAACGCTTGGACCGGCGCAGCGGCGCCAGGCTGTCACTGCTGTTCGAGTCGTTCGGATTCAAGCATGGCGTGCCCAAGGACGCCGACTTCGTGTTCGACGTGCGCTGCCTGCCCAACCCACATTGGGAGCCGCATCTGCGCCCCTTCACCGGCAAGGATCCGCAGGTCCAGCAGTACTTGGCGGCGCAAGCCAGCGTCGAGCGCATGTACGAGCAGATCCGCTCCTTCATCGCCGAATGGCTGCCCAGCTTCGAGCGCGAGAGCCGCAGCTACCTCACTGTCGCCATTGGCTGCACCGGCGGCCAACATCGTTCGGTGTACCTGGCCGAGCGGCTGGCCGAGCACTTCCGCCAGCGCTCGGACAACATCGTGGTGCGTCATAGGGAGCTCTCATGAGCGTCGGGCTGCTGCTGATCACCCACAATCGCGTGGGCGAGGAGCTGCTGGCCACCGCCCAGGTCACGCTGGGCGGGCTACCCTTGCGCTCGCGCTGCCTGCCGGTCCCCCAGGATGTCGAACTCGACAAGCTGACGGCGGAGGCAGAACGACTGCTGGCCGAACTCGACGAGGGCGACGGCGTGCTGGTGCTCACCGATGCCTTCGGTTCGACCCCGAGCAACATCGCCTCGCAGTTGGTGCATCGCCATGAGGCCGCGGTGGTCGCCGGACTCAACCTGCCCATGCTGCTGCGGGTGCTCAACTACCCGAACATGAGCCTGCGCGAGCTCGAGGACAAGGCGCTGTCCGGCGGTCAGGACGGCGTGTTGTTGGTTCGTGACCAGACCCATCCCGTGGACGAGGAGTAACGCGGATGGAATACGGCGAGCGAAATATCGATTTCTCCACCCCAACCATCTACCCGGAGCCCGCCTGTGCCTAGCCGCGAAATGGTCATCGTCAACCGGCTGGGCCTGCATGCCCGCGCCGCCAGCAAGTTCGTCTCGCTGGCCTCGCAGTTCTCGTCGCTGATCCACGTGCGGCGCGGTGAGAAAGAGGTGAACGGCAAGAGCATCATGGGGGTGATGATGCTGGCGGCTACACGCGGCAGCCGAGTCACGGTCACGGCGACCGGCGCCGACGCCGAGCAGGCGCTGGACGCGCTCGAGCAACTGGTCACCAGCCGCTTCGGCGAGAACGAGTAACCGTTCGGCCGGCGCTTGCGCGCGGGGGCGCGCGCTACCACTACTTACGCGGATGCGGTGCGCGCAGCGCACGTCGAGCCTATTGCGGTAGTTCGAAGGGTCGCGGCGCATCCGCCCTACCGCCGTAGGCTCCCAACACCGCGCCGGCCGCTACCGGCGCCAAGCTGGCGACGATGGCCGAACCCGCTAACGACGATGCCCCCCGCAGCCTGACGGACTTGTTGAGCGCCGCTATAGACGCCGGCACGCTGTCGCGCGCCGGCGCTCTGCTCAACACCTTGCACCCGGCCGAGATCGGCCGCCTGCTCGAATCCCTGCCGCAAGACCAACGCAAGCTGGTATGGGGCCTGGTGGCGGAAGAACAGCATGGCGAGGTGCTGCTCCACGTCAACGACGAGGTGCGCGACTCGCTGCTGCGTTACATGGACCAGCAGGCACTGCTGCGGGCCGCCGAGAGCATGGAGCTGGACGACCTGGCGGACTTCCTGCAGGACCTGCCGGCGGCGCTGACCGACGCCGTGCTCCGCTCCATGGATCTGCAGCACCGGCAACGGCTGGAGGCGGTGCTGGCCTACCCGGAGGATTGCGCCGGCGGACTGATGAACCCGGACGTGATCACCGTGCCGGCCGACGTCAGCCTGGATGTGGTGCAGCGCTACCTGCGTCTGCGCGGCTCCCTGCCCGAGCTCACCGACCGGCTCATCGTGGTCGATCGCCGCGACCGCTACCAAGGCACCCTGTCGCTGGCGACGCTGCTCACCCACGCGCCCGAACTGCCGGTCGCCGACGTGCTGGACCAAGGCCAAGCCGCCATCCCGGCGGACATGCCGGCCGCCGAAGTGGCCAAGCGCTTCGCCGACCACGACTGGGTGTCGGCGCCGGTGGTCGACGAGCACGGCCGGGTGCTGGGACGGATCACCGTCGACGACGTGCTGGACGTGATCCGTGACGAGGCCGAGCACTCGATCATGGGCGCGGTCGGCCTGGACGAGGAGGCGGACATGTTCGCCCCGGTGCTGCGCAGCACGCGGCGCCGCGCGATCTGGCTCGGCGTGAATCTGGGCACGGCCTTCCTGGCTTCGTGGGTGATCGGTCTGTTCGAGGATACGCTGCAGCGCTTCGTCGCCCTCGCCGTGCTCATGCCCATCGTCGCCAGCATGGGCGGCATCGCCGGCAGTCAGACCCTGACTCTGGTCATCCGCGGCCTGGCGCTGGGGCAGGTCGGCGGCGGTAACGTGCGCTCCTTGCTGGTCAAGGAGATCTCGATCGGCCTGCTCAACGGCCTGATTTGGGCCGTGGTGGTGGGACTAGTGGCGTTCGCCTGGTTCCGCGATGTCGAGTTGGGGCTGGTGATCGGCAGCGCCATGGTCTTGAACCTGTTCTGCGCGGCCCTTACCGGAGTAACCATCCCGCTGGTATTGCGGCGTTTCGGCGTCGACCCGGCCCTGGCCGGCGGCATGGTGCTCACCACCTTCACCGACGTGGTCGGCTTTCTGGCCTTCCTCGGCCTGGCGACGCTGTTCCTGCTGTAGCCCGCAGCCGGCCCCCCATCAACCTAACAGGCAACCGCACATGAAACTCAAGGACCTACTCGATAGCTGGGAGCGCAACGCCAAGGCCATGCGCACCCCCAAGCACTACTCCGTCCGCCTATCCTTGCCGGACGCCGCCAAGCTGGCCGCGCTGCGCGACATGTACCCCGGCCGCAGCGAGGAGGAACTCATCACCGACCTGCTCTCGGCCGCGCTCGACGAGATACAGGCCGTGTTTCCCTATGTTCCCGGCAGCCGGATCGTGGCCGAGGACGATCAGGGCGACCCGATCTACGAGGACACCGGACTCACCCCGCGGTTTCACAGGCTGTACGAACAGCACTTGTCGCAGATGCGGCGGGACATGGGGTCCTAGCGGGCGCGGTCAGTAGCGTTTGGTACCGCCAGCCGGTTGCCAGCGCTTAGGGCGGGCCGCATTGGCTTGCAGGGTCGGATACGGCCTCGCCGTATCCGACCCGAGGCACACGGGAGCTACTACTCGCCGGCCACCGTCATCCCTTCCAGCAGCAGCGAGCCGGTGAGGATGTTGCCGCGGGTATCGACGTCGTTGCCGACCGCGCGCAGGTTGGCGAACATCTGCTTCAGGTTCCCCGCCACGGTGATTTCCTGCACCGGGTAGGCCAGCTCGCCGTTTTCCACCCAGAAGCCGCTGGCGCCGCGCGAGTAGTCGCCGGTGACGCCGTTCACCCCCTGCCCCATCAGCTCGGTGACCACCAGACCCCGGCCCATCTCCTTGAGCAGTCCGGCGAAGTCGAGCTCGCCCGGGCGGATCGACAGGTTGTGCACGCCGCCCGCATTGCCGGTGGTCTGCATGCCCAGCTTGCGCGCCGAGTACGACGACAGCACGTACCCCTGCAGCACGCCGCCCTTGACCAGATGGCGGTCGCGCGTCGCCACGCCTTCCGCGTCGAACGGCGCGCTGCCCAAACCGCGTGGGATGTGCGGCCGCTCCTCGATATCGACGAACTCGGGGAACACCGGCTTGCCCAGGGTGTCGAGCAGGAAGCTCGCCTTGCGGTACAAGGCGCCGCCGCTGATGGCTCCGATGAAGTGCCCGAGCAGCCCGCGCGCCACCTCCGGCGCGTACAGCACCGGCACCTTCTGCGTCGGCAAGCGGCGCGCGTTCAGACGACGCACGGTGCGTTCCGCCGCCCGCTTGCCCACGCTCACGGCCGACTCCAGCAGCTCGGCGACGCGGCTGGTGGTGTACCAGTAGTCGCGCTGCATCTCGTCGCCGTCCTTACCCACCACCACGCAGCTCAAACCGTGGCGGCTGGCGGCATAGCCGCCGAGGAAACCGTGGCTGTTGCCGTAGACGCGCATGCCCATGTGCGTGGAGACGTCGGCCCCGTCGGAGTTGACGATGCGCGGATCGGCGCCCAATGCCGCCGCCTCGCACTCGCGGGCGATGGCGATCGCCTCCTCGGCCGACAGTGCCCATGGGTGGAACAGATCCAGGTCGGGTACGTCCTTGGCCAACAACTCGGGATCGGCCAGGCCTTGGGCAGGATCCTCGGAGGTGTGGCGGGCGATGCTGCAGGCGGCGCGCACCGTCTCCAACACCGACTCGCGGCGGAAATCCGACGAACTGGCGCTGCCCTTGCGGGTACCGAAGTAAACGGTCACGCCCAGGCTGCGGTCGCGCTGATGCTGCAGCGTGTCGACCTCGCCCTTGCGGACATTGACCGACAAACCCACGTCGACGCTCACGCCGGCCTCGGCGCTGCCCGCGCCTTGCCGCTTGGCTTCGTCCAGCGCCAGCGCCACCAGGGCCTCCAGCTCGGCTTTGGGCGGCAACCCGGCACGGTCGTTGCTGTTATGTGCTTGTGCCACGGAATCGCTCCTTATGCTTGGGTACCGCCGACGGTCATGGCATCGATCTTCAAGGTCGGCTGGCCGACACCCACCGGCAGGCGCTGGCCGTCCTTGCCGCAGGTGCCGACACCGGCGTCCAGTTGCAGATCGTTGCCGACCATGCTGACCCGGGTCAGCACGTCCGGACCGCTGCCGATCAGGGTCGCGCCCTTCACCGGGCGGGTGACCTTACCGTCCTCGATCAGATAGGCCTCGCTGGCGGAGAACACGAACTTGCCGGAGGTGATGTCGACCTGGCCGCCGCCGAAGTTCACCGCGTACAAGCCCTTCTTCACCGAGCGGATGATCTCCTGCGGGTCGTGCGGACCGGCCAGCATGTAGGTGTTGGTCATACGCGGCATGGGCAGGTGCGCGTAGGACTCGCGCCGGCCGTTGCCAGTGGCGGCCACGCCCATCAGGCGCGCGTTCAACGTGTCCTGCATGTAGCCCTTGAGCACGCCCTTCTCGATCAGGGTGGTGCATTGCGTCGGTGTGCCCTCGTCGTCGATGTTGAGCGAACCGCGGCGCTGGTTGAGGGTGCCGTCGTCGACGATGGTGCACAGCGGCGAGGCAACCCGCTCGCCTACCCGCCCGGTGAAGGCCGAGGTACCCTTGCGGTTGAAATCGCCCTCCAGGCCGTGACCGATGGCTTCGTGCAGCAGCACGCCGGGCCAGCCGGGCCCGAGCACCACCGGCATGGTGCCGGCCGGGGCATCCACCGCCTCCAGGTTCAACAACGCCTGGCGCACCGCCTCATGGGCGTAGGTACGCCAGCGATCGCCCTCGAGGAAGTACTCGTAGCCGAAACGGCCGCCGCCGCCGGAGCTGCCGTTCTCGCGCCGGCCGTTGGCGGCGGCGATCACCGACACGTTGAGCCGCACCAGCGGGCGGACATCCCCGTTGATGCGGCCGTCGCTGTTGGCCACCACCATCACGTCATGCACCGCGGCAAGGCTGACGATCACCTGCTCCACCCGCGGGTCGAGCCGGCGCGCCTCGGCGTCCACCATCTTCAGCAGCGCGATCTTGTCCTCGTCGGGCAGCGACTGCAGCGGGTTGATCGGCCGGTACAGCTGCAGCCCCGTGCCGCGCTGCCAGGCCTGCACCCGGCGGCTGTCGCCGCTCTTGGCGATGGCCTTGGCCGCGCCGGAGGCCTCCAGCAGCGCCGGCAGGATGATCTCGTCGGAATAGGCGAAGCCGGTCTGCTCGCCGCTGATGGCGCGCACACCCACGCCCTGATCGAGGCTGCGCGAGCCTTCCTTGATGATGCCGTCCTCCAGCACCCAACCCTCATGGCGGGTGAGTTGGAAGAACAGGTCGGCGGCATCCACACCCGGAGCCATCAACTGGCCGAACACCCGGTCCAGGTCGTTGTCGGTGAGGCCGGCTGGCGTGAGGATATGAGCCCGCGCGAGCTCTAAGCCGTTATCGACGGTCTTGGTGTCCATTGTCACCTCGGCTGGGCTGCATGAGGCAGCGAAATCGGACAGGCCCCGTGCTGGGGCCGTGGTTAAAGTCGGCGATGATCCAGCGCCGGGAAACGGGCGCGCAACTCGCGCAGATGATCGAGATCGATCGGAGCGGCGACCACGCCCTCGCCCGTGGCCCGGCGCGCCAGTACCCGGCCCCATGGCTCGACGATCATCGAATCGCCGAACGTCTCGCGGCCGTTGGCATGGCGTCCGCCCTGGGCGGCGGCGACCACGTAGCAGAGGTTCTCCACCGCCCGCGCCCGCAACAGCACTTCCCAGTGCGCCGCGCCGGTGGTCGCGGTGAAGGCCGAGGGCAAGGCCAGGATCTGCATACCTTGACCGGCGAGCAGCCGGAACAGTTCCGGAAAGCGCAGGTCGTAACACACCGCCAACCCAAGCCGCCCGAACGGAGTCTCCACCAGCACCGGCTCGCTGCCGGGCTCCAGCGTGGCCGATTCGCGGTAGGCCTCCTGGTCGCCCACCTGCACGTCGAACATGTGCATCTTGTCGTAGCGAGCCACCCGCTCGCCGCGCTCGTCGTACAGCAGGCAGGCGGCACGTGCGCGCTCGCCGGCGCCGCGCAGCGGGATGGTGCCGCCCACCAACCATAGCCCATGCCGGCGCGCCTGCTCGCCGAGAAAGGCCTGAATCGGCCCGTCGCCGTCGGCCTCGGCCACCGTCAGCTTGTCGGTTTCGCGCAGCCCCATGAGGGCGAAATTCTCGGGCAGCACCGCCAGCCGCGCACCGGCGGCCGCGGCTTGCGCAAGCAGCACCGCGGCTTGCGCAAGGTTGGCGTCGACCTCCGGGCCGGACACCATCTGGATGGCGGCGATCAGCGGCAAACGTTCGGAGCGGGTCATGACGGCGCGTTCTCCGCTTGGGTCTGTTCGGCGTCCACCGGATCGATGTCGGGCTGGTCCCAGCTTCCCTTCACCCGGTAGCGCAGCTTGATGAGCTTATCCAGCTGTTTCTCAAGCAGCTTCTGCGTCACCAGCAGCGCGGCGGCGCCCACCGGGCCTCCGGCCACCGCGCCCACCGCCGGCAGCGCACTGGAGATATGGGGCATGACGGTGACCACCTGGTCATAGTCGCGCTTGCCCAGACCGATACGGCCCTCCAATTCCACCCGCGCCGCCGGTCCTTGCATGTAGAACTCGCGGGCGAAAGCGTCGCCGTCCTTGAGATTGAGGCGTGCCTCGATGCGGTCGAAGGCGAAGCCCTCGCCGAACAGGTCGGAAAAATCCAGGCTCAGGCGCCGCGGCAGCGCGGCGATACTGAGCAGGCCGAACAGACGCCCGGCGCCCGGTTCCACCGACAACACCTGGCCATTGGCGATGTCCATGTTGAGGGTGCCGGACACTCGCCCCAGGTCGAAGTCGGCCGGCCCGCCCGGCCAAGTGAGGTCCATCTTCACGTCGGCCACGCCGCCGCGGATGGCATCGGCATAGCCCAAGGCGGTGAGCGCCTTGCCGGCGTTGACGCTGGTCACCTGGAGTTGCAGCCGCGCCTGCGGATCGGCGCCCGTGCTCCAGCCGCCGGTGGCGCTCGCTGTCATCGCCGGCCCCTTGAGTTCGGCGCGGTCGATGAGCATGCCCCCGGCAGTGGCGGCTATTGCCGCCTCCAACCGGCCCAGGTTCTGACCGCCCAGGTACAACTCGCCGACGCTCAGCTGCAACGGCGGAATCGACGGCGACACCTTCGGCGCGGTCGCGCGCGTAGCGGTTGGGGATTCCTCGCCCAGATCAAGGCGCAGACGATCCAGATTGATCGCCAGCGGTGCCCCAGCCGCGTCCGGCAGCACGACCCGCCCGGCAAGCTCCGGCCCCGCCAGGTTGACCTGCCACGCCGCGTCGTCACGACGCGCCTGCAGCCGCGTCTGCCGAAAATGTTGTCCCGCGGCGATGAGCCGGCCCACCTCCAGGTCGACCCACTCAAGCGGCAGTTCCGGCACCTGCGCGGCGGGCGGTGCTTCGGTAGGCGTCGGCGCCTCGTCGCTTGCCGATGCCGTCCTGGTCCCCAGGTCGACGCGGCGCCAGGCGTCCAGGTCCAGCCGCTCGACCCGGCCGGTGATGGACAGCCCCAGGAACTCGTTGAGCTCGGCCGGCTGACCGCCCAACTGCAGACTGGCCCGGGTCAGGTGCTGGCCGCTGTCGTCGAGTTCGACGATGCCGCGCAGTTGCGCGCCATAGCTCAAGCGGATCGGACTCATGCCCCTTCTGTCGAAGCTCAGCTGCACGCTCAGCGGCTTGGACTGGTCTGCGGGCTTGTGCAGCGGCTCGGGCAACGCCACCGCCAAACCGGCCAGGTCGCTGCTGGCACGCAGCGTCAGCCGCGCATTGCCGGCGGACTCGGCGTCAAAGGCCGGAAACAACAGCTCGACCAGCCAATCGGCGCTGCCGCTCACGCCGGGAAGCGCATCCACTCCCAGCAACTCCTGCGGAGTGCCGTGCACGGGCGCGCTGACCCGGATCCGCCCGTTGCCGGCCGGCCCCTCGGTCACGGCGCCGATCGTTACCGGATGACCGCGGAAACTGCCGCGGACGCCGTCCGAGTGCACGCCGCGCTCAGTGAACTGCACCGGCCCTTGCAACCCGTCGATGCCGATGCCCCAACGCGGGATGCTGAGCGAGCCGCCGCGCAGCGATAAGGTGCCGTTTACCTTCGGCATGCCGCCGTGCAGCGGCACCGTCGCGCGCAGACTCAGATCATGGGTGCCGCTGACGCTGACCATCGCCAGCTCGCGGCGGATCGGCTCGCCCAACGGCGACTCGCGGAGAAAGCGCAGCATGTCGGCGCCACTGCCGCGTACCCGCCCTTCGAACTGCAGGTCGCCTTCGACCAGGTCGTCCATCCACACCCGGGCCTCGCGTACCCGCGCGCCGAACACGCGGCCGTCCGCGGCGGTGATGTCCAGGCTGTTGCGATCGAAGTGCAACACCCCGACCAGGGCCTCCAGACCGGGCCAGCCGGGGAAGTAATCGAGCCGGGCATTGACCACGTCGGCGCGGACGTCGAACACGCCGCTGGTGTCCGCGCCGTACGGGAAGTCGCTGGCGCGGCCGTACATCACGAAATCGGCTGCCGGTACGCGGCCGCCGCGGATGGCGCTATCCAGCCACTGCACCAGATCCGGCGTCATCAGCGTGACCGGCAGGTAACGGCTGGTGGAGGCGCCGTTGCCGTTCTCCAAGTGGGCGCGCACGTCGAGGAAGGGGCTGCCGCTGTCGTCGAGGAATACCCGCGCCTGCGCCGTCAGCCGCCCGTCGTCGGCATCGACCTCGACCCGCGACGCCTCGACTTGCCAGCCGTCCGCCAGCCGCTGCCAGCCGGCCTCGGCGCGCAAGCTTCGAAACGGCAGCGCCTCCCGGAACAAGGTGGCGAACTCGATCTGGCCCTTGCTGCCGTCCAGCTTCAACCCGCCGCCATCCTGGTCGGCGCGCAGTTCGCCGCTGAGGCCGCGCACGCCGGGCACCGCGCCCAGCGGCTCCAGCGCCAGGCCGATGAAGCGGGTACGCAGCGCATAGCGCTGCACGCCTTGGTCGCTCCAACGCAGGCTCAGCCGCGAGCCCTGCAGCTCACCCCGCGGCCGGGCTCGTCCCAACCGGGCGGCCAGCTCCGCCGGCAGCATGGGCAGCGCGCTCAGCGTGGGCATCACGTCGTCCAGCCGCAGGTACGGCAAGTACAGCTCCAGTTCCTGGCCGAGACCGACGTCCCGGTAGCGCACCTCGAGATTCGAGCGCGGCCAAACCCGGTAGTCGGAAACGAAACTCAGCTCATCGGTGGCCAGGCTCCAGCCGTCGGCTTCACGCTGCCAGCGGAAGCGGCCGCTAAGCTGGGCCGCCACCGACAACCAATCGCTGCTGGCGCCGGACTTGATACGCAGGCGGTCGCTCTTGAACGTGCCGGTAAGGGCGCGGGCCTTGCCGCGCTCGACGTCGAGCCACAGTTCGGCGTCGACGTTGCCCGCCATGGCCGGCAGCGCTGACGACGGCCCCAGCAGCTTGCCGACGCCGTCCAGGTTCAACGAGTCGACGTCCAGGTAAAGACGACCATCGGGGCTGGCGCCGTCGCCCGGCAGCCCGCTGAGCTCGATGCGGAAGCGCGCGTTGCGCCCCAGCTCTTCGGGCAGGGTGACATAGCCGGCCAGCGCGTGGCGCCCACGGCTGCTGTCGAGCCGCAGGTCGAGGCCGGAAAACTGGTGGGTGCGCTGGCTGACGGCATCGATCAGCACCAGCCGTCCCTTGCTTAGGTGCAATTGCGCCGGCAGCTCCGGAATCGGCGTGTCCTGCTCGCCGTCGAGCCGGTCGAACGCCAAATCGCCGATCTTGAGCACGCGCCAGCCGCCGTCGGCGTCGCGTTGAACCGTCACCGTCAGCCCGGTCACGCCGATCTCGGCCGGCTTCAGCTGCATCGTCCGCAGCGAACCGATCAGGTCGATGTCGACCCGCAACTCGCCGACCAGCTGGCCGCGGCCGGCGCCTTCGCCCTGCAGCCGCACCTGCTCCAAGATCAGGCGCGGATGCCATCCCGACCACTCCGCGCGCAGCCCGCCCAGGGTCAAGGGACGATCGAGCACCTCGCCCAGCACCGACTCGACGGTGCCGCGGAAGGCGGGCGCATAAGCCACGAGCACGCGCAGCGAGCTGAAGGCAACGGCCAATAGCACCAGCGCACCGACCACGGTGGCGGTGAGGGCGTACCTCAGCCTACGGGCGAAGCTCACGGCCAAGCGGATTCATCCAACAACAGCGGTTGAGGGGATTGCGACGCCGTGGCTACATCAACACCACGTCGTACTGTTCCTGAGTGTACAGGGGTTCCGGCTGGAACTTGATCGGCCTGCCGATGAACTCCTCCAGCTGAGCCACGCTCGCGCTCTCTTCGTCCAGCAGCAGGTCGACCACTTCCTGGGCGGCCAGAACCAACAGCTTCTTGGCCTCGAATTGGCGAGCCTCGCGCATGATCTCGCGGAAGATCTCGTAGCAGACCGTTTCGGCGGTCTTCATCGAACCGCGTCCCAGGCAGGTAGGACAAGGCTCGCACAGGATATGTTCCAGGCTCTCGCGGGTGCGCTTGCGCGTCATCTCCACCAGGCCCAGCGCCGACACGCCGCTGATGTGGGTCTTGGCGTGATCGCGCTCCAGCGCCTTTTCCAGCGCGCGCAGCACCTGGCGCTTGTGCTCCTCCTCCACCATGTCGATGAAGTCGATGATGATGATGCCGCCCAGGTTGCGCAGCCGGATCTGGCGGGCGATGGCCTGCGCCGCCTCCAGATTGGTCTTGAAGATGGTCTCTTCCAGGGTGCGGTGGCCGACGTAGGCGCCGGTGTTGACGTCGATGGTGGTCAGCGCCTCGGTCTGATCGATGATCAGGTAGCCGCCGGACTTGAGCGTGACCTTGCGGTCCAGCGCCTTCTGCAGTTCGTCCTCGACGCCGTAGAGGTCGAAGATCGGTCGCTCGCCGGGGTAGTACTCGATCAGGCCGGCGATCTCCGGCAGGAACTGCTCGGCGAACGACAGCAGCTTCTGGTAGTTCTCGCGCGAATCGACCCGAATCTTCTCCAGCTCGGGCGCCACCAGGTCGCGCATGGAACGCAGCACCAGCGGCAGGTCCTCGTGCACCAGCGTGCCCGGCTGCGCCACCTCGGCGCGCTTGCGCACCGACTCCCACAGCTTGCGCAGGAAATCGCGGTCGGCGCGCAGCGCCTCTTCGCTCACGCCCTCGGCGGCGGTGCGGATGATGTAGCCGTTGTCGTCGCCCTCGGCCAGGAAGGATTGACCGATGGCGCGCAGCCGCACCCGCTCGGCCTCGTCCTCGATACGCGCCGACACGCCCACCGAGGGCGAATGCGGCAGCAGCACGATGTAGCGCGACGGCACCGTGATGTTGGTGGTGAGCCGCGCGCCCTTGCTGCCGATCGGGTCCTTGATCACCTGCACCAGGATGCGCTGCTGCTCGCTGAGCAGGTCGGTGATGGTGTCGCCGCGGCGCGGCGGCACGCCCTCGGCGCCGGGCGGCGGCTGGATGATGTCGTTGACGTGCAGGAAGGCGGTGCGCGACAGGCCGACGTCGACGAAAGCGGCCTGCATGCCGGGCAGGACGCGCACGACCTTGCCCATGTAGACGTTGCCGACCAATCCGCGGCGCCGCTCGCGCTCGATGCTGACCTCTTGCAGAACGCCGTTCTCGACCACGGCCACGCGGGTCTCACGGGGGGTGACGTTGATGAGGATTTCTTGTCCCACTGCTGTCGGGTCCTGCTGATGACAACGCTAGGCGCACTCCTCTGGGGGTGGGCCCGCCGGATGTTATGAGTTCTTAGTTTGCCAGCGAAAAGGACAAAGACACGCCTCGCCCCGTCCGGTGCTCGGCCGTGCCGGCAGGACGGGTTCTACGTGGACGACGCCCCGCCGCCACGGCGGGTGCGCCGCGCGCACTCGCTTCGGCCAACCATGGCGGACACCACCGCCTCCGCGGCAATTCCTCCGTAGAAGCGGCTTATGTTCGTGCCGCCCTACCAGTTCTTCTGATAGTCGATCTCGAACTCGGTCAGCAACTGCGCCGTCTCGAACAGCGGCAGCCCCATCACGCCGGAGTAGCTGCCCTCCAACCGCTCGATGAAGGCCGCCGCGCGGCCTTGGATCGCGTAAGCGCCGGCCTTGTCGGCCGGCTCGCCGGTGCGCCAGTAGCGCAGAGCCTCGGCCTCGTCGATGGCGCGGAAGCTGACATGGCTGACGCTGAGCCGGCTGGCCTCGCGGAAATCGTCGACCAGGGCGATGGCGGTCAGCACCGAGTGGGTGCGGCCGCCCAACCGGGTGAGCATGGCCAAGCCCTGCTCACGGTTCTCCGGCTTGCCGAGCACCGTATCGCCGTCCACCACCACCGTATCGGCGCCGAGCACCGGGCGCGGCTCGCGGTCGCCGAGCGCCTGGAAACCGGCGCGCGCCTTTTCGAGCGCCAGGCGCAGCACGTACATCTCGGGGCTTTCCCCGTCCTGGCGGGTCTCGTCGACGCCGGCGCCGATCAGCGCGTAACGCACGCCGAGCTGTTGCAACAACTCGCGCCGGCGCGGCGAGGCGGAGGCGAGATAGATATCCGGTTGCGCGTCCACTTGCATGCTTCTTCCATTGCGGCGGCCCAAAGGCCGCTAGCGATGATACGGATGGTTATGAAGGATGGTCCAGGCGCGGTACAGCTGCTCGGCGAGGATCACCCGTACCAGCATATGGGGGAAGGTGAGCTTGGACAGCGACCAGCGCTCGTCGGCGCGCGCCAAACACTCGGCCGAAAGCCCGTCCGGGCCGCCGATCAGCAGGGCGATGTCCTCGCCACCCTGCATCCAGGTGCCCAGCCGCTCGGCGAGATCCTCGGTGGACATGGCGCGGCCGCGCGGGTCCAGGGCGATCACCCGCGCCCGCGGCGGGATGGCCTTGAGCATGCGCGCGCTCTCCTCGGCCATCGCCTTGGCCGTGTCGCCGCCCTTGGGACGCGAGCCCAGCGGCAGCTCGACCAGCTGCAGCAGGTTGTTGGGCAGCCGCTGCGCGTACTCCTGGAAGGCATCGGCGACCCATCCGGGCATCTTCTGCCCGATGCTGATCAGCAGCACGCGCATGCGGCGTCAGTGGCGCTGCAGGCGGCCGGCGAGCGGCGTGGCCATGTCGCCCTCGCGTTCTTCGTCGCTGTCCACGCCCCAGATGCTCTCCAGGCGATACAGCTCGCGCATCTTGGGCAGCATCACGTGCACCACGGCATCGCCCAGATCGACCAGGATCCACTCGGCCGCCAGCTCGCCCTCGATACCGAGCGGACGCGCTCCGGCCTCCTTGACCTTCTCGATCACATTGTCGGCGATCGACTTCACGTGCCGCGTCGAGTTGCCCGAGACCACGAACATCAGGTCCGTGATCGAGGTCTTGCCGCGCACGTCGATCTCCACCGGGTCGATCGCCTTCATGTCCGCCAGCGCGGCCCGTACTACGTCTGCCAGGTTATCCAGCGTCATCTCCACCCTTGCCGTTGCCGTCGAAGTCGTCATCGAGTCCTCAATTCGTCCAACCGTACCAGCCGCGCTCGGCGATGCGGCGCCATACCGCGTCCGGCAGCAGGAAACGCGGCGGTCGTCCCGCCGCGATCAACTCACGGATGCGGGTCGCCGAAATGTCCAGCTGGGTGACGTTGTGAAAATAAACCGCGCCCGCCGGCGCATCGTGCAGCACCTGCCGCTCGTCACTGCGCCGCATGCGCAACTGCTCGGCCAGCGTCGCGCCGGGCTCCGGCGCGTACCCAGGCCGCGACAGCACCACCAGATGGGCCAGCTCGAACAACGACAGCCAACGGTGCCAGCTCGGCAGCCCAAGGAAACTGTCCATGCCGAGGATCAGCCACAGCGGCGCCCTG
>Ga0182741_1001905_pt1 | contig 25509 bp, 24 predicted proteins | sample eDN5th37CBELigOP_FD_128874 | JGI IMG/M metagenome (GOLD analysis project Ga0182741, IMG submission 128874) | Enriched Organic Plus compost microbial communities from Emeryville, California, USA - eDNA 5th pass 37_C BE-Lig OP (version 2) (version 2) ... | reverse complement strand
GAGGACGGCGCAGTACGCCTAAAAGAACCGTGCGCGGGGAGCCACCCGGCTCTCACAACTAGAGTACTGAGCGAGCCGGACGCACCCCGCGCCCTCCCTCGATCCCTCACCCCTCGGGCGAACATCGCCACGGGGCTATCCGTGCTGCACCCGCACGCTCTTTGACATCACGAGAGATGCGACATTGCGAGAGATGCGCTCATGCGAACGGCGGAGCAACCGGGGAGCAGCGGCCAGCCTCACACCTCTCCGAGACCCTCTCCACGTCATGGCCGGGCCTGTCCCGGCCATCCCGATGCAGACGAGCGCCGCGCCTCACATAATCGAGATCACCGGCCCAAGGCCGGTGATGACGTGGGAGGTGATGACGTGGGAGAGGCGGCGACGAACGACTGGATGAGCGCTGCGCCTCACACAAGCGGGATCACCGGCACGGGGCCGATGATGACATCGGGAGCGGCGGCGTTTGACCGGGTGAGCGCTTCGACGGGTGAGGCGAACGGAGCCCCGGCGAACTGAATGCAGCAGGACGCGCCCCAACTTGCCGAGCTCTCCGACGGGAGCGAATTCAGAGGGCGAATGCGCCGGTGGCTATGGGCCCCGCGATCAGGCGAACAGAGCGGTAGCGATCAAGGAGAAGAGCGCCAGCGCCAGGGCAAGTCGCAGGAGCTTCCCCTTCCAGGCCAGGATAAGCGCGGGCAGGGCAGAGGCCAGGAAGGTGGTGTCGGTTACGCCAATCACAGCGAAGCCGATTCCGGTTCCCGGTTGGCCGACAAAGATTACAACCGCCGTGAACCACAGCCATGCTGCAGCGGCGAGCCCGATCATGATGAAGGTAGCGATGCGCAGCATGGGCTTGGCGAGGTCCGGATTGACGGCAACAATGTTGCTAATGTGTCCGGCGCCGCTCGGCAAGCACTCTGTGGGCGGGCTTCGGACCTCGCTCCAATCGCCCTAGGAAATCGGCGGCTCTCTGCTACAAAGGTGCCATGAAAGCACTTCCCCTTCGTCTTGGTGTCAATATCGACCACGTCGCGACCGTCCGGAACGCCCGGGGCGGTTTCCATCCCGATCCCATCCGGGCCGCCAACATGGCCGTGCTGGCCGGGGCCGACGGGATCACGGCGCATCTGCGTGAGGATCGCCGGCACATTCGCGACCAGGACATGGAGCGGCTCAAGCGCAACCTGTTCGTGCCGCTGAATTTCGAGATGGCCGCGACCCCCGAGATGATCGGGATCGCCCGGCGGATCCGCCCCCATGCCTGCTGCCTCGTGCCCGAGAAGCGCGAGGAGCGGACGACGGAGGGAGGACTCGACATTATCGGCGGCGCTTCCCATCTGCGTCCGATGATCCAGGAACTGAAAGGCGAGGGCATCCGCGTGTCCCTCTTCGTCGAGCCGGAGATCGAGATCATGGAGGCGGCCCGTGACCTCGGCGCGCCCGTGGTCGAGCTCCATACCGGCACCTATTGCGAGGCCGTTACCACGGGCGACGAGGCCAAGGTGGCGCACGAGCTGGAGCGCCTTCGCCGCGCTGCGGCCCATGGCGCGGGCCTCGGCCTCGAGATCCATGCCGGCCACGGCCTCGACCTCACCTCGGTCCGTCCCGTGGCCGCGATTCCGCAGATCGTCGAGCTGAATATCGGCCATTCCCTGATCGGCGAGGCGATCTTCATGGGGCTCGACGAAGCCGTGCGCGCCATGCGCGCGGCGATGGACGAGGGCCGGGCGCAGGTGGCCGCATGATTCTCGGCATCGGATCCGACCTCTGCGACATCCGGCGGATCGAACGCTCGATCGAACGCTTCGGCGACCGTTTCACGCACCGCATCTACACGGAGGGCGAGCGGGCCCGCAGCGACCGCCGCGCCGCCCGTGCTCCGTCCTATGCCCGGCGCTTCGCCGCCAAGGAGGCCTGCGCGAAGGCGCTTGGTACCGGCCTCAGCCAGGGCGTATTCTGGCGGGACATGGAAGTGGTGAACCTGCCGAGCGGACGCCCGACCATGCGGCTCTCGGGAGGCGCCCGGGAACGTCTCCGGGAGATGACTCCCGAAGGTTTCGAGCCGGTGATCCACGTCTCCCTGACGGATGATCCGCCCCTGGCTCAGGCCTTCGTGGTCATCGAGGCCTTGCCCGCCAAGGACGCGGCCGCGTTGCGGCCAGCCGCGCCATAGGCTAGACCATGCCTGCGAGCGCAGGGCATGGCGGCCGCAGCCGGTGCCCGACGGCTCAACCTCATCGAGAGCGGTTTGCACTTGGGGCACGAAGTGCAAACCGCTCTCGACCATTGCGACAACCAGGCGGTCTCATGCCGCTCGAGTTCCTCAAGGATTAGGTCGATCACGTGAGCGACAACGCCAAGCAAACCATGGGTAGCACCGTGAAGAAGAAGGAAGAAGAAGGCCTTTGGGAAACCGTCAAGGTCATCATCCAGGCCCTTTTGATCGCGGTGGTCGTCCGCACCGTGCTGTTTCAGCCCTTCAACATTCCCTCGGGCTCTCTCATCCCGACCCTGCTGATCGGCGACTATCTGTTCGTGTCGAAATACGCCTACGGGTATTCGAAGCACTCGATTCCGTTCAGCCCGCCCCTGTTCTCGGGCCGCATCTTCGGTTCGGAGCCGAAGCGGGGCGACGTGGTGGTCTTCAAGCTGCCGCGCGACAACTCGACGGATTACATCAAGCGTGTCGTGGGCCTGCCCGGCGACCGCATTCAGATGATCAACGGAATCCTTCACATCAACGGAAAGCCGGTCCAGCGCGAGCTCGTCGGCCAGTACGAGGTCAAGGACGATTGGGGCCGCGCCCCGATCCAGGTTCCCATGTACAGGGAAACCCTTCCCGAGGGGACCCAGCACTACATCATCGAAAGCAAGGGCGACCGGGGCTTCGCCGACAACACCGACGTGTTCGTGGTCAAGCCGGGCCATTACTTCATGATGGGCGACAACCGGGACAACTCCCAGGATTCCCGTTTCGAGAGCGAGGTGGGCCAGGTGCCTGCCGAGAACCTCGTGGGACGCGCGGAGATCATCTTCTTCTCCATCGACGAGGGAGCGTCCCTCTGGCGCTTCTGGGAATGGCCGCAGCGCATCCGCTGGAGCCGTATGTTCGAGCGGATCGAGTAAGCCGTGGCACGACGCAAACCCAATTACGAGGAGCTTCTGAAGAGGCTCGGCTACGAGTTCAAGGATCCTGAACTGCTCGACGAGGCGCTCACGCATGTGAGCGCGCCGAAGGCCAGCGGCAAGAGTTACCAGCGCCTGGAATTCCTCGGCGACCGGGTGCTCGGTCTCGCCATTTCCGAGATCCTCTACGAGCTATATCCCAAGGCGCCGGAAGGGGAGCTGTCCCGCCGCCTGGCGGAGCTCGTGCGCCGCGAGAGCTGCGCCGAGATCGCCATGGCATGGGATGTCGGCCCCTATCTCAAGCTCGGCGCGGGCGAGGCCCATTCGGGCGAGCGGCGCAACCCGACGATCCTGGCGGATGTGTGCGAGGCCATCATCGGCGCCGTGTTCCTCGACGGCGGCTACGAGGCCGCGAAGGCCTTCGTGGAGCGTTCGTTCAAGGAACTGCTCGAAACGCCGCGCCGGCCGTTGCGCGATCCGAAGAGCGCGCTGCAGGAATGGGCGCAGGGTCGTGGCCTGCCGCCTCCCACCTACACGATCGCCGAGCAGACGGGACCGGACCATGCGCCCAAATTCCGCGTCATGGTGAAGGTGAAAGGCAAGGATACCGAGTTCGGGCATGGTACGTCGAAGCGGATCGCGGAACAGGCGGCCGCGCGGAGCCTTCTTCTCAGAGAGGGCGTCTGGAAGGAGGACGAGAATGGAGAATCCTGAGCCGACCAACACCAAGGCGGGTTTCGTCGCGCTCATCGGGGCGCCCAATGCGGGTAAGTCGACCCTGCTAAACGCGCTCGTGGGCTCCAAGGTCTCCATCGTGTCGCGCAAGGTGCAGACGACCCGCGCGCTCGTGCGCGGCATCGCCATGGAAGGCGACACGCAGATCGTGTTCGTGGACACGCCCGGCATCTTCAAGCCGAAGCGCCGCCTCGACCGGGCCATGGTCACATCGGCCTGGGGCGGGGCAGGGGACGCCGACGTGGTCGCCCTGCTGCTCGACGTCCGCAGGGGCATCGACGAGGAGGCGGAAGCCATTCTCGCCAAGCTGCCCGAGCTGAAGCAGCCGAAGGTGCTGATCCTCAACAAGATCGACCTGATCGAGCGTTCGCGGCTTCTGGAGCTTGCCGCAAAACTCAACGAGAAGGTGCCCTTCGCGCACACCTTCATGGTTTCCGCGCTCAACGGCGACGGGATCGACCGGCTGCGGAAGGAACTCGCGGCCATGATGCCGGCGGGTCCCTGGCTCTATCCCGAGGACCAGATTTCCGACGCGCCGCTGCGCATGCTCGCCGCCGAGATCACGCGCGAAAAGATCTACGAGCGCCTGCACGAGGAGCTGCCGTATCAGTCCACGGTCGAGACCGACCAATGGCAGCAGCGCCCCGACGGCTCCGTGCGGATCGAGCAGACCGTGTTCGTGGAGCGCGACAGCCAGCGCAAGATCGTGCTCGGCAAGGGCGGCCAGACCATCAAGGCCATCGGACAGGCAGCCCGCAAGGAGATCGCCGAGATCGCGGAGGCTCCCGTGCACCTCTTCATCTTCGTGAAGGTGCGCGAGAACTGGAGCGACGATCCCGAGCGTTATCGCGAGATGGGGCTGGAATTCCCGAAGGGCTGAGCTCTTCGGACTTGTCGCGCGTTGTTCTCAGGCGCGATAAGCCGTTCTCAACCCGCCCCAATGCCGTCCGAAAATGCGGAGCGGCGCGTCCACTTCCTGCATCATCACGATCTTGCCGCCGCCCATGTCGCGGGCATAGGCCTGCACGACGAAGGGGCGCGTGGAACGCGCGGCCGTGATGCCGGCGCGGTCGTCGAAGATTCGCTTGTTCCGGCAATTGGCCGCGTTCCAAACCGGGTCGTCCGGTCGCTGCGGCTGCGAGTAGATGCGGTTGTGAACCGGGATGTAGCCGTTGCGATCGATGGCGAGGCAGAAGGCCATCGCGGGATCCGAGGCCAGCACCTTCTCCAGAACCGGAGGCAGAATGCCCTCGAAAACCGGCAGATAGGCCGTGCCGTACTGGGCGGGGTTGGTTCCGGGCAGCAGGCGGTAATCCGTGTCGAACACGGCCTCGCGCGAAACGCGCCCATCGTTGACGGCCTGCTCGATGAGGGTTTCGACGCGCCGCGCCGTGTCCTGGGCCAGCAGGATCCGTGGCCGGTAGCTGGCCTCCACCTGCGCGACAAAGGCTTCGATCCGTGTCCGCACTGGGTCGGCGGGATGATCGAAGGTGCAGTGGAGTCCCATGTCGCTCACCGCGACCACACGGATTCCGACATGGCCCACGTCGGGTATCTCGAGTTCGGCAGGGTGCCCGGGCGACGGGTGCAATGCCTCTGTCGCGGCGACGAGAACGCCGCCGGAGCCGATGTCCACGAGCTGCGAGGCGGCACTGCGAGTGCCGCTGCGGATGGTCACGGCACGCTCGACGGGCAAGCGGTCCGATTGCCGCCTGTCGCCGAGTTCGCTCTGGCGGATGACCGTCACGAAGCGCTGCCCGAGGGCTTTGGCGAGGCCGTCGGCGGTCTTCGTGGCATGGTCGGCCTGGTCCGCGCGGCGGCTGGCGTCGAGGGAGATCGCATTCACGTCGCCCGCGCGCTCGCTGACCTTGCTGACGCTGTTCGAGGTGACGCTCGCGAGGCGGGAGACCTCGCCGATCGCCGTATTCTGTTCGCCGACGGTCTGGCGCACCGTATCGAAGACCGGGCGCACGCCCTGAACCACATCGACGACGGACGTTACCGCGCTCGTGGAAGCCTCCGCCGTTTCGCGCAGGCGGTCGATGCGCTCGCGGATGGTGTCGGCGGCCTTCGCCGTTTCGATCGAGAGGGTCTTCACCTCGGAGGCGACGACCGCGAAACCCTTGCCGGCATCGCCCGCCCGCGCTGCCTCGATGGTGGCGTTGAGCGCGAGCAGGTTCGTCTGGCGTGCGACGGCGGAGATCGTGTCGACGATGCCGACGATCTCGGCGGTGGCCGCCGAGAGCTGCATGATGAGGGCGCTCGCCCGTTGCGCGGCCTGGACGGCGTCATCGATCTGGACATTCGCGTGATCCATCGCGCGGCCGATCTCGGAAGCGGTCGCTGCGAGTTCCTCCGTCGAGGATGCGAGCAGGAGAGTTTCGGTGGAGGCCGCGCTGCCGGAAGCGGCAAGCTCGCCCGCATGGGTCCTGATGGCCTCAAGATCCTGCTCGACCTCCGCCACATCGGCGGCTGCGACGGCGATCGCCTGGGTGACGCCTTGAATGGCCTTCAGCACGTCGGCTTCCAGCGCGTTCACGATCTCCACGTCGAGGCGTCTGTCACGGGCCACCGAATGTGGCGTCGGCTCTGGCGTCGGCGCGGGGGCGTCGTCCTGAGCTTGAACAGGGGGCGTTTGGCGTCGCAGGAGTCCGAGCATGATCCGGCTCTTGATTGTTAGTGATTCCCGGACGTCATTGTGGGCGGCGAAGCCTGCGCCAGGCTGGCGCTTGATGAAAAACGCCCGGCAATGAGCCTCATTGCCGGGCGTGTGCGTTGAATGCGATGCGGTCTACTACTGGTTCTGTCCCTGCAGCAGCGGGGTGATGCGGCGAAGGGTGACGCGGCGGTTCGCCTCCTCGGGACCTTGCGTATCCACCTTCAGATACTGCTCTCCATAACCCTGCGTGGTCAGGTTTTCGGCGGGGATCTGGAGCTGCTGCGTCAGGATCGTCGCGATGGTCTCCGCGCGGCGGTCGGACAGGGTGAGGTTGTCCTCGTCCGAGCCGACGGCGTCCGTATGCCCCTCCACGAGGAAGATCTCGTTCGGGTTGCGGGAGAGCGCCTGGTGCAGGCCATCGGCGATGACGCGGAGCTTGTCCACCTGATCGGGCGGCAGTTCCCAGGAGCCGAATTCGAAGGTGACCGTATCCAGGTCCACGCGGCGCATGCGCTCGCGCAGCGGCTGGCTGCGACGGATCTCGTCGAGGGTGTAGGCCCGCTCGATCCTGTCCACCGGTGGCGCTGTGAAGGCCTCGACGATATCGGCTTCCGAGGCCCGTTCCGTCTCGACGATGTATCGCTCACGCGGGATGCGGACGGTCGGAGGCGGAAGACGCAGAACCTCCTCTTCCACGTAGCCGTACCCGGGACGCAGCCTTACACCGCTGCGGCGGTTATCGATGAGCACGACCTCGCGGCCGGCGGACTCACGGCGGACACGGCGGATCAGATTGCCGTTCTCGTCACGCACGGTGACGATTTCCGATCCGTCGGGACGTCGGACGATGGTCACTTCCTCGTTCCCGCCACGTCGTTCGACGCGCACGTCGTCGGTACCGTAGATGCGGCGGAAGCGCTCCGACTCGTCGTGCCGGATGATGACCTCGTTGCCTTCGCGGATGATCGTGCGGTTGCCGGGCTCCTCGATGATGAGGCGGTTGCCGTCCCTGCGCTCGCGACGCTGGCTGCGGAGGTCCTCGATGCGCACCCGCGACGGATCGAGCGGAGCGGCGGCGCTCGGCGCGGTCCGAGGAGCGGAAGGCGCTGTTGGCTGCGTGCGTTGCTCAGCAGGAGCCGACTGGGTGCGAGGCTCCGCCGGACTCGGTGCCGGCTGCTGACGCGTGGCCGGAGCCGGCGGAGCGGACCTCTCCGGTGAGGGACTCGGTCTAGTCTCGGACGGAGCGGGGCTGCGCTGCTGGCGAGTGGGACGCTCGGCGTCGCCGGAGCGCGGGGTGGTCGCGCCGGGCCTGGTCTGGCTGGACGGCGGGGTTTCAGGCCGGGTCTCCGGTGTGGCCGAAGGACGCGCTGGCGTGTCGGGGCGCTGCTGGTCCCGGCGTTCGGCCGGTCGCTGATCGCGCTGCTCCTGGGGCGGGCGCTGCGGCTGCGCTCTCTCGGCAGGAGGCCGGCTGGTGCGATCGGGCGTCGCGTCGGAAGGCCTCGTCGAGCGGTCCTGACGCTCCTGGCTCTCCGCGGGCTGACGCCTCTCCTGGCTCGGGCGGGGAGTCGATGGGCGCTCGGCATCCGGCTGTTCACGGCGCGGCGCGGCACGCGGGGCTTCGCGGCTGTCGCCGTCCTGGGCCCCTCGCGGCTGCGGGCGCTGCCTCGGAGCACTGTCGCCATCCTCGCTCGTTCCGGGACGGCGGCGCTGCTGGGTTGGAGCGGCGTCATCCTGTCCCTGCTGTCTCTGCCGCGTTCTGGGCGGGAGCTGTCCCGGCTCGCCCGTCTCGGCCTGGGCAAGCGTGATGGGAAAGGAAACCTGCGGCTGGGTCGCAGAGGCGTGGGCCGGCAGCAGCATCAGCGGCAGAGCGGTGGTAGCAAGAAACAGGTTGGTGAGCTTCATGACCTCAATTCACATTAGGCACTCAGAATGTTCATGAATGCCAAGCTGCCTGAATGGTTCCCGAACGACATGTTTTCAGGCTGGGAAATATCTTAACGTTTTGCGGCGATGCTCTTGGAATACATGGAAAAAAGCCCTTTCGATGCTTACATCAGGGGCTCACCCCGTGAGAGTGCCCACAACCCATGCAATGGACCGATGAAGGCGTCGTTCTCGGCGTCCGCAAACATGGCGAGACGAGCGTCATTCTCGAATTGATGACGCGCGGGCACGGCCGACATTCGGGCCTGGTCCATGGCGGCCGCTCGAAAACGCTGCAGGCGGTTCTGCAACCGGGGAACACGGTGCAGGCGACCTGGAGGGCGAGGCTCGACGAACATCTTGGCAATTTCCAGGTGGAAGGGCTGAATCTCCGGGCCTCCCGCCTCATGGGCTCGTCCATGGCGCTCTATGGCCTGGCAGCCCTGGCCAATCTCCTGCGCTTCGTGCCGGAGCGCGATCCGCACTTCGCGCTCTACGAAACCCTGACCGTTCTGGTGGACCATCTCGACGATCCCGATCTCGCCCCGGCGCTCTTCGTGCGCTTCGAGCTCGCCATGCTGTCCGAACTCGGCTTCGGGTTGGACCTGACCTCCTGTGCCGCGACGGGAACGGAGCGGGATCTGATCTATGTCTCGCCCCGGAGCGGGCGGGCCGTGAGCGCGGCGGCGGGCGAGCCCTACAAGGACCGTCTCCTCAAGCTGCCAGGCTTCCTGATCGGGCAGACCCGGGCCAACCGGCCGAGCGAGAGCGAGATCCGGGCCGGATTTGCGCTGACGGACTTCTTCCTGCATCAGAACGTGTTCGCGCCGCAGGGTCAGCGTGCCCCGGAAGAGCGGGCGCGATTTGTCGCACTCGCGACGGCTGGGGATGAATGATCTTTGTTTCTGTTATGTTCTCATTCCAAGTGATAGAGAAGCGATTCGGGTATTGAGGAATTCAGGTAATGGGTAAGCCGGTCAATCCACCGTCTGGCGGCGAGATCGAGAACATCAATCTCAAGGACGCCCTGGAAGAGCGCTATCTCGCTTACGCGCTCTCCACGATCATGCACCGTGCGCTGCCGGACGCGCGGGACGGGTTGAAGCCCGTCCACCGCCGCATCCTGCACGCAATGCGTCTGTTGAAGCTCGATCCCAAGTCGGCTCCGAAGAAGTGCGCCCGCATCGTCGGCGACGTGATGGGTCAGTACCATCCGCACGGCGACCAATCGATCTACGATGCACTCGTGCGCATGGCGCAGGATTTTGCGCAGCGCTATCCGCTGGCGGACGGGCAGGGCAATTTCGGCAATATCGACGGCGACGGCGCAGCGGCCATGCGCTACACCGAGGCGAAGCTGACGGAAGTCGCGCGCCTGCTGCTGGAGGGCATCGACGAGGATTCCGTCGATTTCCGCGAGACCTACGATCAGGCGAACGAGGAGCCGGTGGTGCTGCCCGCCGCCTTTCCGAACCTGCTCGCCAACGGCTCGCAAGGCATCGCTGTCGGCATGGCGACCTCGATCCCGCCGCATAACGCAGCCGAACTCTGCGACGCGGCGCTGCATCTGATCTCGAAGCCTAATGCGACCTCCGAACAGCTGATGCAGTTCGTGCAGGGCCCGGATCTTCCGACCGGCGGCATCATCGTCGATACGCCGGCCTCCATGGCCGAGACCTACAGCACCGGCCGCGGCTCCTTCCGCGTGCGCGCGCGCTGGCACAAGGAGGATCTGGGGCGCGGCAGCTGGCAGATCGTGGTCACCGAAATTCCGTATTCGGTGCCGAAGTCCCGCCTGATCGAGAAGATCGCGGAACTGCTGCAGGAGAAGAAGCTGCCGCTGCTCGCCGACATTCGTGACGAATCCGCTGAGGACATCCGCGTGGTTCTCGAGCCGCGCGCGAAAACGGTCGATCCCGTCATCCTCATGGAATCGCTCTTCAAGCTCACCGAGCTCGAGAGCCGCATTCCCATGAACGTGAACGTGCTCGCGGGCGGCAAGGTGCCGAAGGTGCTGAGCCTCGCCGAGTGCCTGCGTGAATGGCTCGACCATCGCCGCGAGGTGCTGATCCGCCGCTCCAGGTTCCGCCTGTCGGCCATCGACCGGCGCTTGGAGATCCTGGGCGGCCTGCTCATCGTCTATCTCGACCTCGACCGCGTGATCAAAATCATCCGCGAGGAGGACGAGCCGAAGGTGGAGCTGATGCGCGTCTTCAAGCTCACCGAGGTGCAGGCCAACGCCATCCTCGACACGCGCCTGCGTTCGCTGCGCAAGCTCGAGGAGATGGAGCTCAAGCGCGAGCAGAAGGACCTGCAGGACGAGAAGGCGAAGATCGAGGAGCTGCTCGGCTCCGAGAAGATCCAGTGGAAGACCGTCGCCGCCGAGATCAAGGAGGTCCGCAAGACCTTCGGTCCCGACACGCCTCTCGGCAAGCGGCGCACGACCTTCGATCAGGCACCCGACACCTCCGACATCGACTTCGCGGAAGCCATGATCGAGCGCGAGCCGATCACGGTGATCGTCTCGGAGAAGGGCTGGGTCCGCGCCATGAAGGGGCATCAGGAGGATCTGTCCTCCCTGCAGTTCCGTGGCGACGACAAGCTCAAGACGGCCTTCTTCGCCGAGACCACGTCCAAGATCATCGTGGCGGCGACGAACGGGCGCTTCTTCACGCTCGACGCGTCGAAGCTTCCGGGCGGCCGCGGCTTCGGCGATCCGATCCGCCTGATGGTCGATCTGGAGGAGGGCGCCGATTTCGTATCCGCCTTCCCCTACAAGGCCGGAACGAAGCTCCTCGTGGTGGCCTCGGACGGGCGCGGGTTCATCGTGCCTTCCGACGAGATCGTGGCAAATACCCGCAAGGGCAAGCAGATCCTCAACCTCGACGCCCCGGCGGCCATGGTCGTCTGCACCGAGGCTCAGGGTGATCACATCGCGATCATCGGCGAGAACCGCAAGCTCCTGATCTTCCCCGCGAAGCAGGTGCCGGAAATGACCCGCGGCAAGGGCGTGCGCCTCCAGCGCTACAAGGACGGCGGCGTCTCCGACGCCAAGGTCTTCACGCTGAAGGACGGCCTGACCTGGAAGGACACGTCCGGCCGCACCTGGACGGTGGCCAAGGAAGACCTGCGCGACTGGCTGGGCGACCGCACCGAGGCCGGCCGCCTGCCGCCGAAGGGCTTCCCGAAGTCGAACAAGTTCGGGGAGTAGACATCTAAAGCCGTCATCCCGGGTCGCGAAGCGCGACCCGGGATGACGGTATGAGATCATCGAAAATTCAGGGCTATCCCACCCGCACCCAGCCGTGGCTTCCCAGGCGCTCCTGCGGCAGGAAGCGGGCCTTGTAGCCCATCTTCTTCGAGCCCTCGACCCAGTAGCCGAGATAGAGATAGGGCAGCCCCATCGCCTTCGCGCGGCGGATGTGATCGAGGATCATGAAGGTGCCGAGGCTGCGGTCCTGCAGCTCGGGATCATAGAAGGAATAGACCATCGACAGCCCGTCGCTCATCACGTCGGTCAGGCAGACGGCGATGAGATCGCCCTCGCCACGGCCGGTGATGCCGCTGTCGATGCCGCGGCGGCGATACTCGATCAGGAGCGTGTCCACGTGGCTGTCCTCGACCATCATGGAATAATCGAGCACGGTCATGTCGGCCATGCCGCCATCCGCATGGCGCGCATCCACGTAGCGGCGAAACAGGCCGTATTGCTCGGAGGTCGGCCGGTTGGGCAGCTCCTCGCCGATCAGGTCGGCATTGGCCTTCATGACGCGCTTCAGGTTTCCCGACGGCTGGAATTCATCCGCGAGAACGCGCACCGAGACGCAGGCGCGGCATGAATCGCAGGCCGGCCGGTAGGCGATGGTCTGCGAGCGGCGGAAGCCGCCCTGGGTGAGGATCTCGTTCAATTCGCGGCCGCGGCGGCCGACGATATGCGTGAAGACCTTCCGCTCTTCCTTGCCCGGCAGATAGGGGCATGCGGAAGGCGAGGTGAGATAGAACTGCGGTGCGTCGCGGGAGTGACTCGTCAAGCCGGAAAGCCTTGTGGAGAAACCTTGAGCGCTGAATCAACGCCCAAGGATAACATTGGTGCCCCTTTCGTCCAGGAAAAGAGCCGTCGTGTCGCAGCCTTGTTATTCGGCCCGGATGATCATCATGCCCGTGAGCAGGTCGCGGATGAAGCGCCCGTCATTGCGCAGGAAGCCGACGAGCACGTCGCACAGCCAGAGCAGGAAGGTCGAGATCGCGACATAGAAGAACAGCGCATGCACGGCGGCGGCCAGCATGGAGGTGCCCCGGCCGGTCGAGGGGTCGATGACGCGAAGACCCATGGCGCGCATGCCGACGGTCGCCTGGTTCGGGCCGCCGATGGTGACCGCGTTGTAGACGATGAAGATCAGCGCGGTCAGCGGCAGGGCGAAGAACAGGCCCCAGCCGAGCCCGAGGGTGATGAGGCCGAGGAAGAAGATGGCGATGGAAATCAGCACCACCCAGAGCGCGATCACGAGCAGGTCGATGAGATAGGCCCAGAACCGGCGGGCAATGACGCCCTCAGCCAGACGCGGATCGACCTGATAGGTGTTGTAGTCGATGGTCGGAGGGTAGGGCCGGTTGACCATGGGCTCGGATCCTCAATAGGCGGTCTCGGACAGACAGCGGGAATCGATCCGCCGGGGCTCGAGGCCCTCCGCCTTCAGCGCCTCGAACACCTCCAATGTATGTGCTCTGTCGCGAGTTTCGATGGTGATGTCGATGGAAACGCCCTTGGCGGGCACATCGAGGTAGAGCCGCCCGTGGGAAACTTCGAGGATGTTGGCGCCGAGCTGCCCGAGCAGGCTCGCCACTCGGCCGAGGAGTCCGGGCCTGTCGTTGGACGTGATGCGGAAGGAGGTGATGCGGTCGTCGCGCTCCAGTTCGCGCACCATCACCGAAGCGAGGATGCGCGCGTCGATGTTGCCGCCGCAGAGGACGAGGCCGACCCGCTTGCCCTTGAAGCGCTCCGGCTGCGCCAACATGGCGGCGAGTCCCGCGGCGCCCGCACCTTCGGCCATGGTCCGCTGCAGGGTGGCATAGGCGTTGACCGCGCGTTCGATGAGGGGCTCCTCGACCGGGATGATACCGGAGACGAGATCTCGCACGATGGGCAGCGGCAGCTGACCCACGGTCTTCACCGCGATGCCTTCTGCCAGAGTCGGGCCGCCGATGGGCCGGTCCTCGCCCCGGATCGCATTGAGGAAGGACGGGTAGAGGGCCGCCTCCACGCCGATGATCTCGACGGAGGGCTTCAGGGCCTTCGCGGCGATGGTGATGCCGGAAATCAGCCCGCCGCCGCCGATGGGCACGATGATCTGGTCGAGATCGGGTGCATCGGCCAGCATCTCCATGGCGATGGTGCCCTGGCCCGCCATGACCTTCGGATCGTCATAGGGATGCACGAGGACGAGGCCCTCCGCCTCGATGATCTCCCGCACGCGGTGGGCCGACTCGTAGAGCGTCTCGCCATGGAGGATCACGCGGGCGCCATAGGCGCGGGTGTTCTCGGCCTTCACGAGAGGCGCGCTCTCCGGCATCACGATGGTGGCCGGAATGCCGAGACGGCGGGCATGGTAGGCCACGGCCTGCGCGTGGTTACCGGCCGACATGGCGATGACGCCGCGCTTGCGCTCCTCGGGAGAGAGGCTCTCCAGCTTGTTCACCGCGCCGCGCTCCTTGAAGGAGCCGGTCGGCTGCATGTTCTCGTGCTTCACGGAGACGGTGGCTCCCGTGATCTGGGACAGGCGCGGGGCGGGCACGAGCGGCGTGCGCAGAACCTGGCCCTGGATGGTGGCGGCGGCCTGTTCCACGTCCTGAAGGGTGATGGCGTACTCGGCCAAGGTTTCCTCCAATATTGTTATTATAGCCCTTAAACGGGTCTTGGTGTCGGGTCCTGAAAGCCCAGCAATCCGCCGGGCCGGAAGATCAGAAAGATTGCAAGAGCAGCGTAGAGCGCCACGTCTCGGGCCTCGATGGGTAGATAAGCCGACCAGACGGTTTCGAACAATCCTATCATGAAACCTCCTAACATGGCTCCCGGCACCGAGCCGATGCCGCCGAGGATCGCTCCGATCAGCGCCTTGAGCCCATATTGGAAGCCGCCGGCGAAGCCCAAGCCTCCGTACTGCACGACGATCAGCAGGCCCGAGAGCCCGGCCATGCCGCCGGCGAGGGCCAGCGTCCGGATCAGAAGGCGAGACCCATCGACACCCATCAGGGCCGCGGCCTTCGCATCGTCCGCGTAGGCGCGCCAGGAGCGTCCGAAGCCGGTGGCCTTCATGAGCCGGAGGAGACCAAGGGATGCGGCTAGGCCCATCCCCGAGGTGACGAGGCTGACGGGGGTGAGGCTCACGAGAAAGTCGCCCGACCGGGCGAAGACCAGGGGCTCCGCCCAGATCGGCGGCAGCCAGATCGTCACGGGGCTCTGCACCAGGCGCAGGTATTCCATCAGGACCAGCGACAGGCCCACCGTGGCGATGAGACTCGGCTGGGAACTCGCCGTGGTGATGCGCCCGATGGTGAAATAACCGCCCACGGCGCTGTGCATGGCGCCCGCGAACAACGCGCCGACGAGCCCCGCGAGAAGGCCCAGCACCGGGCTGTTCAGTCCCGCGACGAGAACGAGGGAGGTTCCCGCGACCGTCGCCGCCGATCCGATGGCCGCAAGCTCGCCGAAGGCCAGATTGATGCGCCCGCTCAGGCCGAAGACCAGGGCGAAGGCGACCGACAGCAGCGCATAGATCGCCGTGCGTGGCAGGCTCACCAGGATCTGCTGCAGCCAATAGGCGAAGCCTGGGGGAAGCTCGACGACGTCGGCAGCCGGGGGAGAGCCGGGATCGGCGGCGATGCCTTCAGGCGTTTGCAGATAGTACTGCTTCAGGAGATAGAGGCTGGCGCCCGAGATCGGCCCTTCCTCAGTCGCGAGCCCGACCAGGTCGGCCTTGTTGACGGAAAGGCCCTCCGCCGCGAAGGTGCAGATCGCCTCGCGGTCGAGGGGCGGGCGGTCCGGATATTGCGCCGTGTAAAGGACCTGCAGGCTGCGTTCCGCGGGGCCCTTGTAGATTCGATGAACGGTGATCGAGGCGCCGGGGTTGAGCGCGGGCAGGGTCGAGCGGCACACCCGCGCCTGATCGGCATCGATGGTCCAGGAGGTGCACGCCGGGAGGAGGCAGAATCCCATCAGGCACGCGATCACTCGCCATGCCCGGAGGATGCCTGCCTTCATCATGCGGCGGCCTTGGATCGTCAGACCTGGGCCTTCAGCTTCTCGGCCACGCGGGGCGCGAAATAGGTGAGGACGCCATCCGCCCCCGCGCGCTTGAAGGCGAGCAGGCTTTCCATCATGGCGCGCTCGCCGTCGATCCAGCCGTTCTGCGCGGCGGCCTGGATCATCGCGTATTCGCCGGAGACCTGATAGGCGAAGGTCGGGACGGCGAAGGTTTCCTTCACGCGCCCGACGATGTCGAGATAAGGCATGCCGGGCTTGACCATGATCATGTCCGCGCCTTCCTCGAGATCGAGCGCCACCTCGCGCAGGGCCTCGTCCGTATTGGCCGGGTCCATCTGGTAGGTGCGCTTGTCGCCGATGAGGGTGGCATTGGTGCCGATGGCGTCCCGGAAGGGTCCGTAGAAGGCGGAGGCGTATTTCGCCGCATAGGACATGATCTGCACGTCGATGAAGCCGGCGGCATCGAGCGCCTCGCGGATCGCGGCCACGCGGCCGTCCATCATGTCGGAGGGCGCGATGACATCGGAGCCGGCCTCGGCCTGAAGCACGGCCTGTCTGGCGAGAATGGCCACCGTCTCGTCGTTGAGGATCCGGTCGCCGTCCATCACGCCGTCATGGCCGTGGCTGGTATAGGGGTCGAGGGCGATGTCCGTGATCACGCCGATCTGCGGCACCGCGCGCTTGATCTCGCGGACCGCGCGGTTGACCAGATTGTTGGAATTGAGCGACTCGGAACCCGTGGGATCGCGAAGCGACGGGTCCGTATAGGGGAAGAGCGCGATGGCCGGGATGTCGAGGGCGGCGGCGCGCTCGGCCTCCTTCACCAGTTCGGGGATGGTCAGGCGCTCGACGCCGGGCATGGAGCCGACGGGCTGGCGGCCGCTCGCGCCTTCGACCACGAAGACGGGCCAGATCAGATCGTTCGTCGTCAGCACGTTCTCGCGCACCAGCCGTCGCGACCACTCGGCCTTGCGGTTGCGCCTCGGGCGGTGGCTCAAGGCGAGGGCAGGCGTGGCTTCGGAGGCGGAGGGGCGGGGGAACGGCGACAGTTTCGACATGATCCTCATCCGGTCGGCTTCGCTGCGCCGACGAGTGCGGGAGAGGCGTAGCACATTTAAATCGCTCTAAAAAAGGGCTCGACGCCGCATCCGGGGCATTCCGGAGCCAAAATCGGCTCAAGCCTGCCATGCATTGACGGTAACCTTGGGCCCTGTTTAATCCGAAGGCGGCACCAGGGAGGGACAGCGCATCATGGACGAAACCGCGGAAGTCATCTGCGAGAAGCAGGGCCGGGCCGGCGTCATCACCCTCAACCGCCCGCGGGCGCTCAATGCCCTGACCCTCGGCATGGTGCGGGACATGCGCAAGGCCCTCGATGCCTGGGCCGGGGACACCGAGGTCACCCGCATCGTCGTGCAGGGAGCGGGCGAGAAGGCCTTCTGCGCCGGCGGCGACATCCGCCGCCTGACCGACCTGCTGCAGGCGGGCCAGGGTGACGAGGCGCTCGCCTTCTGGCGGGAGGAGTACCAGCTCAACATCGCCATCAAGCGCTACCCGAAGCCCTATGTCTCCCTCATCGACGGCATCGTCATGGGGGGCGGCGTCGGTGTCTCCCTGCATGGATCCCATAGGGTCGCGGGCGAACGCTATCTCTTCGCGATGCCGGAAGTCGGCATCGGCTTCTTTCCGGATGTCGGGGCGACCTATGCCCTGCCGCGCCTGCCCGGGCAGACTGGCATGTATCTGGCCCTCACGGGGGACCGGGTGAAGCGGGCCGATGCCGTCATGCTCGGCCTTGCCACCCATGCCGTAGGGAGCGAGGCCATCGAGCCGCTGCGCCAGGCGCTCATCGCGGGCGAGCCGGTGGACGAGGCGCTCGCGAGGGCCTCGGTCGATCCCGGCCCGGCTCCACTGGCCGAGCACCGGGCGCTCATCGACGAATGCTTCTCCGCCGAGAGCGTGGCGGCCGTGCTGGAACGGCTCGAGGAGGCTGCAGGCGCCGGGTCGGATTTCGCGGCGCGGACGGCGGCGGGCATGCGGACCAAGTCGCCCACCAGCATGAGCATCGCCTTCGAGCAGGTGCGCCGGGGCGCGACCCTCGACTTCGAGGAGGCGATGAAGACCGAGTTCCGCATCGTCTCGCGGATCGGCGACGGCAAGGACTTCTTCGAGGGCGTCCGCGCCGTCATCATCGACAAGGACAACCAGCCCCGCTGGGAGCCCGCCACCCTCGACGCCGTGACGCGGGAGGCCGTCGAGCGTCACTTCGCGGGCCTCGGGCCGCAGGAGCTGGAGATCGCCTGATGGGCCGCAACGGCAACAACGGCGCGGCGCATGACGCGCCGCGCGACTACCTCTCCGATCGGATCGAGGATCGTCCCCCTTCGACGAGCGCGATGCGGTGGGGCTTCATTCTCACCTGGTTCATGCGGGTGCTGGCGATCATCTGGATCATGAAGGGCCTCAGTTCCTGGGCGGTGATCCTCGGAATCTGGACCCCGACCGGCCAGTTCGAGGGGCGCTCGACGGGCTATCAGGCCACGATCATCTACTTCGCGCTGATCGATCTGATCGCCGCCGTGGGCCTGTGGATGGCAACCACCTGGGGCGGGATCATGTGGCTCCTCGCCGTCATGAGCCACCTGATTCTGGCGGCGTTCTTCCCGACCATCGTCGCCAGCAGCGTCCTGACGATCGTGTTCTTCCTGACGTTGATCGCCGTGTACATCGCCGTGTCGTGGCTCGCGGCCCAGGAGGATGCCTAAATTTGCTTTGATGCCAAGATGATGGCGGGACGAACGAAGGCGCTGGTCGAAGATGCGGGCGCGCGGCGTGGGCAAGCCTGGCCGTTCACGGAGAAGTGTATCATCACGACAACACTTCGGGATTACATGCATGATCAGCCCGGTTTCGAAAGCTGAAGATGCAATTCAGGAACATTTTGCCACAAAACTGCCCTGATGTTCTTGGTTTTCGATACCCTTCGTTAATGCAATCCCGGCAGTTTCCGAAGCCGACCCACAACCAACCGAGAAGTGCCTGCGCTCATGTTGTCCCGCCGTGCCCTCCTGACCGGATCGCTTGCCCTCGTCCTGACCCCCGCCACCATGGCCATGGCTCAGAGCCAGGCCGAGTGGTCGCAGAACTATGAAGCCGTGTCCCGCACCCGGGTCCAGCGGACCTCGACCCCGATGATGTCGGCCGAGTCGCTCGCTGCCACGGAGCAGATGATCGAATACTACCGCAACATCGCGGCGCGCGGCGGATGGCAGCCCGTCCAGGGCGTGCAGGGCCTGCGGGTCGGCTCCAAGAGCCCCGCGGTGATCGCGCTGCGCCAGCGTCTCATCATCACGGGCGACCTGGATCCGAATGCCGGCGAGTCGCCGATCTACGATTCCTATGTCGAGGCCGGCGTGCGCCGCTTCCAGGCCCGCCACGGCATCAGCTCCACCGGCACCATGACCGCGCCGACGGTCGCCGCCATGAACGTGCCGGTCGACATCCGCATCCGCCAGCTCGAGATCAACGTGGCGCGCCTGCGCAGCCTCGTGGCCGGCGGCCTGCCGCGCCGCTATGTGGTCGCCAACATCCCCGCGGCGCTCGTCGAGACGGTGGAGGACGGCGTGGTCCATACCCGCCATGCCGCCGGCGTCGGCAAGATCGACCGCCAGTCGCCGCTCCTGAACACGAAGGTGGTGGAGGTCAACTTCAACCCCTATTGGACCGTGCCCGCTTCGATCATCAAGAAGGACCTGATCCCGAAGATGCAGAAGGAGCCGAACTACCTGACGGACAACAAGATCCGCATCTTCAGCGGCGACCGCGAGATCCTGCCGTCGCAGGTGAACTGGTTCTCGGACGAGGCGACCCGCTACCGCTTCCGTCAGGATCCGGGCGGCGAGACCAACTCCATGGGCTTCGTGCGTATCAACATCCCGAACCAGCACGGCGTCTACATGCACGATACGCCCTCGAAGGGCATCTTCGGCGACGATTTCCGCTTCGTCTCCTCGGGCTGCATCCGCGTCCAGAACGTGCGCGACTACATCGAGTGGCTCCTCAAGGACACCCCCGGCTGGACCCGCGAGCAGATCGACGCGACCTTCAAGTCCGGCGAGCGCATCGACGCGCGCCTTGCCCAGCCGGTTCCGATCCACTGGATCTACATGACCGCCTGGGCCACCCCGGACGGCCTCGTGCAGTTCCGTGACGACATCTACAACAAGGACGGCCTCGGCGCTTCCATCCCGGTCGCCAGCCGCACCCCGACCGAGCCGGACGAGGAAATGTTCCTCCAGAACTGAAGGCTTCAGGCCCGATCGACAGCAGCCCGCCCTTCCGGCGGGCTGTTGCTTTTCGGGCCGCGGATCAACAAGTTTCCAGGATGGGTTGGCGGTCTCCGTCAGCGCATGATAAAGGCCTGCCAGTCCATATCGAGCAGCCGGTCGAGAGCCCGGCGCGGAGCAGGGTGAGGTTGACCATGAGCGCGGGTGAAGCGGCACGTAGCCATCTGTCCAACAGCTTTTTTTCGGCGAGCCTCGCCGACAGCGATCCTGAGATCGCCCGCGCCATCGGGCTCGAACTCGGCCGCCAGCGCGACGAGATCGAGCTGATCGCCTCCGAAAACATCGTCTCCCGCGCCGTTCTGGAGGCGCAGGGCTCGGTGATGACCAACAAATACGCCGAGGGCTATCCGGGCCGCCGCTACTATGGCGGCTGCCAGTTCGTGGACATGGCCGAGGAACTCGCCATCGAGCGCGCCAAGCGCCTGTTCGACTGCAAGTTCGCCAATGTCCAGCCCAATTCCGGCTCCCAGGCCAACCAGGCGGTCTTCATGGCCCTCATGAAGCCGGGCGACACCTTCATGGGCCTCGACCTCGCCTGCGGCGGCCATCTGACCCACGGCTCCCCCGTGAACATGTCCGGCAAGTGGTTCAACGTGGTGAGCTACAAGGTGCGCGAGAGCGACCAGATCATCGACATGGACGAGGTCGCGCGCCTTGCCCGCGAGCATAAGCCCAAGGTCATCGTGGCCGGCGGCTCCGCCTATTCCCGGTTCTGGGACTTCGCCCGTTTCCGCGAGATCGCGGACGAGGTCGGCGCCTTCTTCATGGTCGACATCGCCCATTTCGCGGGCCTCGTGGCCGGCGGCGCGCATCCCTCGCCGTTCCCTCATGCCCACGTGGTCACCACCACGACGCACAAGACCCTGCGCGGCCCGCGCGGCGGCATGATCCTCACCAATGACGAGGACATCGCCAAGAGGGTCAATTCCGCGATCTTCCCCGGCCTCCAGGGCGGCCCGCTCATGCATGTGATCGCCGCCAAGGCCGTGGCCTTCGGCGAGGCGCTGCGCCCCGAGTTCAAGCTCTATGCCCGCGCGGTCGTCGAGAACGCCAAGGTGCTCGCCGACACGATGCTGGCCAACGGCTACGCCATCGTCGCGGGCGGCACGGACAATCACCTGATGCTGGTGGACCTGCGCCCGAAGAAGCTCACCGGCAAGGCCGCCGAGGCGGCGCTTGGGCGCGCCCACATCACCTGCAACAAGAACGGCGTGCCCTTCGACCCCGAGAAGCCGATGGTGACCTCCGGCATCCGCCTCGGCACCCCGGCCGCCACCTCGCGCGGCTTCGGCGTGGCCGAGTTCAGGAAGGTCGGCGAGCTGATCGTCGAGACCCTCGACGGTCTCGCCAAGCACGGTGAGGAAGCCAATGCCTCGGTCGAGGAATCGGTGAAGGCCCGCGTCCACGAGCTGACCCGCCGCTTCCCGATCTACGCTTAACATTCGGTACGATCGATGCGCTGTCCCTATTGCGGGAGTCTCGACACCCAGGTGAAGGACTCCCGGCCGACGGACGATTCCTCCTCCATCCGCCGCCGCCGCATCTGCCCGGATTGCGGCGGACGCTTCACGACCTTCGAGCGCGTGCAGCTGCGCGAGCTCACCGTGATCAAGCGTTCGGGCCGTCGCGTGCCCTTCGACCGCGACAAGCTCCAGCAATCGGTGGAGGTGGCATTGCGCAAGCGCTCGGTCGATCCCGATCGCGTGGAGCGCATGATCAACGGCATCGTGCGCCAGCTCGAAAGCATGGGCGACGGCGAGGTGCCGAGCGAGACGGTGGGCGAACTCGTGATGGAGGGCCTGAAAGGCCTCGACGACGTCGCCTATGTGCGCTTCGCCTCCGTCTACAAGAACTTCCGCGAGGCCAAGGACTTCGAGGAGATTCTCGGCAAGCTCGCGGAGGAGCCGGAGCCCGAGGAGGCTCCACGCCTGAAGAAGAAGCCCGTGAAGTCCGAGTGATGAGCGCCCCCGACCGGACAGAACGGGACGAGCGCCTGATGCGCCTCGCCATCGCGCTCGGGGAGCGCAATCTCGGGCTGACCTGGCCCAATCCTTCCGTCGGCGCCGTCGTGGTGGACGAAAGCGGCGACGCCCCCGTGATCATCGCGCAGGGGGCAACCCAGGCCGGCGGGCGCCCCCATGCCGAGCGCGTCGCGCTCTCCGCTGCCGGCGCGCGGGCGAGGGGGGCGACCCTCTATGTGTCCCTCGAGCCGTGCTCCCATCACGGCAAATCGCCACCCTGTGCCGATGCGGTGGTGGAGGCGGGCATCGCGCGCGTCGTCTCCGCCATCGAGGATCCCGATGACCGCGTCGCCGGTCTCGGCCACGAACGCCTGCGCGCCGCCGGCATCGAGGTCGTCACCGGCTGCCTGGAGCCGCTGGCCCGCCGCGCGCATCGCGGCCACATCACCCGCGTCACCAAGGGCCGTCCGGCCGTCGCCGTCAAACTCGCCCGCACGACCGAGGGGCTGGCGGGATCGCGCCAGGGACCGCGCCTGATGATCACGGGCGAGGTCGCGAATGGGAAAGTGCATCTGATGCGCGCCCATGCGGACGCGATCATGGTCGGTGTCGGCACCGTGCTCGCCGACGATCCGCTCCTCAACGTGCGCCTGCCGGGCCTCGAAAGCCGCTCGCCGATCCGCATCGTCGTGGACTCGCATCTGCGCACGCCGCTGACCGCGCGCGTCGTGGCCGGTGCGCGCGAGATTCCGACCTGGATCGTCACGACCCATCAGGCGCCCGCGGAGGCCGAGCAGGCGCTCGCCGCCAGGGGCGTCGAGGTGCTGCGCGTTGCGGACGAGGAGGGCGGTCGCGTCTGCCTGCCCGAGGCGCTTCGAATGCTCGGGGCACGCGGCCTGACGCGGGTGTTCTGCGAGGGCGGGCCCGGTCTGGCGGATGCGCTCGCGCAGGCCGATCTCATCGACGAGCTGATCCTCATCACCGGCCGTTCCGCGCGCGGGCAGGGCGACGTGCCCGCCCTCGGGCTTGCCCTGCAGGACCGCATGGACGCGCTCGATCTTTATGCCGACGAGCAGGTCGGCTCCGATCTATTCATGTTCTGGGAGAGGCCCTGATGTTTACAGGTATTGTCACCGATGTCGGCGAGGTTGCCGCGGTCGAGGGCGCGCAGGGGACCCTGAAGCGCCTTCGCATCAGCGCGTCCTATGACCCGGCGACCATTGCCCTCGGCGCCTCCATCGCCTGCGGCGGGCCGTGCCTGACGGTGGTCGCCGTCGGGCCCCGCGAGGGCGGCTGCTGGTTCGACGTGGACGCCGCGGCTGAAACCCTGGAACGCACCACGGTCGGGGAATGGAAGCCGGGCACGCGGATCAACCTGGAGCGCGCGCTCAAGATCGGCGACGAACTCGGCGGCCACATCGTCACAGGCCACGTGGACGGGCTCGCGACGATCGTGAACGTGGAGCCCATTACGGCGGGGGACAATCCCTGGGGCCCCACGGCGCGCTTCACCATCCAGGCCCCGGCGCAGCTTGCTCCCTTCATCGCCGAGAAGGGCTCCGTCTGCCTCGACGGCACGTCGCTGACCGTGAACACCGTGGAGGGCGACCTGTTCACGGTGCTCATCATTCCGCACACGCTCGCCGTCACGACCTGGGGCGAGCGCAAGGAGGGCGACAGGCTCAATCTCGAGGTCGATCTCATGGCGCGCTACGCCGCGCGCCTTGCGGATGCCCGCCGGGCGGGGTAGGGACGTTTAACTTTCCTCGACATAGCCCTCATCCTGAGGAGGCCGTCAGGCCGTCTCGAAGGACGAGGGCGTCTCCAGACTTCTTCGGATCGGCCTTCGGGGCGCCGCGTCGCGGCTTTCGCAGGTGGGGGCCGGAGAGGCTGCCGACAGATTGAACGGATTTCTCATGGTCTCGCATTCCGCCAAGCCGCAAAGCTCACGCCCGCCGGTCCCCGGTGCCCGCATCCTCGTCGTCGAGGCGCGGTTCTATGACGACATCGCCGACGAGCTGCTGCGCGGCGCGCAAGGCGCCGTCGAGGCCGCACAGGCGACGATGGAGGTGCTCACCCTCGACGGCGCGCTCGAGATTCCCGCGACCGTGGCGATCGCCCTCGATGCCGCCGAGAAGGCGGGAAAGCCCTATGACGCGGTCGTGGCCCTCGGCTGCGTGATCCGCGGCGAGACGGGGCATTACGACATCGTCGCCGGCGAGAGCGCGCGCGCCCTCATGGACCTGTCGGTCGCCCGCAAGATCCCGCTCGCCAATGGCATCCTGACGGTGGAGAATGAGCAGCAGGCCTGGACCCGGGCGAGCGTGAATGAATTGAATAAGGGCGCGGGTGCGGTGGAAGCGGCGCTCGCCGTCCTGCGCATCAAGAACAAGCTGGAGGCCTGATCGTCATGGCAAAGCCTGCAGAGCGTTCCGCCGCTCGCCTCGCTGCCGTCCAGGCCCTCTACCAGATGGACGTTTCCGGCAAGAATGTCGTCGATGCCCTGGCCGAGTTCGAGGCCTTCTGGATCGGCCGCGAGGTCGAGGGCATCGAGTTCAAGCCGTCCGATATCGAGTTCTTCCGCAATGTGATCTCCGGCGTGGTGCAGAACCAGCGCGCCATCGACGTGAAGATCGACAAGACCCTCTCCGAGGGCTGGCCCCTGCGCCGCATCGAGGCGGTCCTGCGCGCCATTCTGCGCGCCGGCGGCTATGAGCTGATGTTCCGCAAGGACGTTCCCGCCCGCGTGGTCATCACCGAATACGTGGACGTGACCCACGGCTTCTACGGAGAGGACGAGCCCGGCCTCGTCAACGCCGTTCTCGATACGCTCGCCCGCGACGTCCGTCCCGGCGAACTGGAGAAGAAGGCATCCGGCCAGACGAAGCGCTAGGCCTTCATCACCGCTCCCGCATGTCTGTCATCACCGGCCCTCGGGCCGGTGATTGCGTTTTCATGGGCGCGGTGCATGGCCGAAGGGATGGCGCGGCAGCAGGACGACCGGGTGAGCGGTTCGACAAGCCAAGCGCGGGCTCACCTCTCCAGTCGCAAGTCGGGTGTGCCCGACTTGCGACTGACAGAAGTCGATCTCGGCAACCGCCGAGATCGGTGGAGAGGGAAATGGCGCCCTGTCCTGAGAGCGATCCCCGATCGGCTGACGCCGTCCGGGATGACACACCCTCTCCCCCGCTCGTCATCACCGGCCCTGTGCCGGTGATCCCGCTTGGTTGGGGCGCAGCGCTCATCCGGCCGTTCGCCGCCTCCTCTCCCACGTCATCACCGGCCTTGTGCCGGTGATCCCGATCAGAAGAGCGCCGCGCCTGTCCGATCGGGATGGCCGGGACAGGCCCGGCCATGACGTGGTGAGACTGAGACAGGAAGAGGCCAGCCTGTGGACAATGTTCCTCGTTTGTTCTTGACACGGATGCCCATCTGAACTATGTTGCATGCATCCCGGCCCGACGAGGGGCGCGCTCGCGAGGCGTCGCAAGATGG
>Ga0182741_1001904_pt1 | contig 25510 bp, 22 predicted proteins | sample eDN5th37CBELigOP_FD_128874 | JGI IMG/M metagenome (GOLD analysis project Ga0182741, IMG submission 128874) | Enriched Organic Plus compost microbial communities from Emeryville, California, USA - eDNA 5th pass 37_C BE-Lig OP (version 2) (version 2) ... | reverse complement strand
TCCGCCATTTCTGCCACGTTTGCGAAGCGTTCCGTTCTGGGCGATCTGAGCTCGATCATGAGTTCCCGCTCATCAACCTGCTCGGTTGCGGCTGGACCGGGCGAAGGTTCAGTGCCGCTGCCCGCGAGACCGCGAGCGCATATCCCTCGGTCTCCAGGGGCGGGGCCATGCGAAGGCCGCCGTTCCTCCACAGCGGCGGATTCGGGCGCGTTCTCCCCACGGCGTCGGTTGCGGTGATCGTGGCTGCGCCTGCGTCGGGATGCTGGCCGCATGGGAATCCGCTACTACGCCTATGCCTTCGATGCCGACCTTGCTCAGCAGGCGGTCGATGACCCGCACAGCATCCTCTCCAGCGACCCGCTCGCTGACGCGTGGGGCCTGGAGCCGCACGCGAGCGTGAGTGTCGCGACGTTCGAGCAGGTCTCACCGAAGCGCGACATGCTCTATCTCGACAAGGCATGGTCCGCTTTGCAGTCCCTCACGCGCTCGGGGCCCGGAAGTTCCGCCGCCGGCTCGTGCTACCGGATGTTCGAGGGGAACGTGACGATGCACGACATGGGCTGGGACCCGTGGGTGAGGACGATCCTCCCCGAGGAGGTGCCAGCGATTCGGGACGACCTCTGTGCGATCGACGAGGACCAGGCGCGAACGTGGGCGCGCACTTGGCGAAGCCGGCACGGAGTCGACGATGACGACGAGCTCCGCTACGTCCTCGACTACCTCACGCGGGCACAGGAATTCGTCGAGGCGCTCGCGACAGACGGTCGCGGGATGGTCTACCTCATCGGGTGACTCAGCCCGAGCTATCCGCCGCCGCCGCGTCAACGGATGTCGGTGTGTTCCTTCAGAATGGACGCGTGCCCGCCGTCGCCCAGGTTCTCGAGCTCGCGCAGCTTGCGGAGCGCGATGCGGCGTGGAAGCTGCTTCGAGCCGACAGTGCACCCGTGATCGCAGGCCTCCTCGGCACTCACCTGGGTGGAGACGAGCGCCGAGTCGACGCGGAGGAGCTGTACGAGCGGATCGATGCCGACCTCGAACGGCTCCGCGCACAGGGGCTGATCCTGCCGCTGACTGCGAAGGGGTACTGCGGCGAGTGGCGGTCGGCCGGCTTCCTGGTGCGTCGGCCGTCATCGGAGGCTCGCGGTGAGACGCTCGAGCTCTCGCCGGATGCGATCGCCGGTATTCGATTCCTGCAGGGTCGTGCCGCTCCGCGTTCGAGCGTGACCGAGTCTCGGCTCGCGAGCCTCGCCGCGCAAGTCCGCCGCATCGCGATCGACACCGACCCTGACGTGTCAGCGCGCATCGCACTGCTTGAGGAAGAGATCGAGACGATTGAGCGACGGATCGAGAGCCTGCGTTCAGGTGACGAAACCGCGATGGATGCAGACCGGGCGCTCGAACGCGTTCGCGATGTGCTCGCGCAAGCGGCGGACGTGCCTGACGACTTCGCTCGGGTTCGTGCCGAGTTCGAGACGCTGAATGCGTCCCTAAGAGCGAAGATCGTCGAGTCCGACGTCTCTCAGGCATCGGTCGTCGACGAAGTCTTTCGCGGCATCGACCATATCTCCGACTCCGATGCCGGCCGCAGTTTCGCTGCCTTCTCGCAACTCGTGCTTGATCCTGCGCTCGGGGCCGCGTTCGAGGCCGACATCCGCCGCATCCTCGATCGCGGGTTCGCTCGTGACCTCACCTCGGATGAACGCCGGGCACTGCGCTCCTTCCTCACCACGCTCAAGGGACGAAGCGCGGAGATCCACGACGTCATCACCCTGTTCGCCCGGGCGCTCCGCCGCTATGTGCAGTCGCAGGATTACCAGCGCGACCGTGTACTGAGAACCCTTCTGCGGGAGGCTCAGCACGCGGGAATGGAAGCCGCCGCGCATACGCGTCCGTGGCAACCGACCTCGCTGACGCTGGATCTCTCGGCTGTGGCGCTGTCGAGCGTCGGTGCGATCGACCTTCACGATCCCGCCGAATTCGCCGCTACCGAGGAGGTCGTGACGCAGACGGCATCCCTCGCGAGCCTCGAGGAGTTGCGGGCGATCGCTCGCGAGACCGAGATCGACTTCGACGAACTCACCCGGAACGTCAACGATCTGCTCGCCGAGGTGTCATCGTGCACCATCGCAGATGTCCTCGCTCGATACCCCGCGACGCAGGGTGTCGGCAGTGTGATCGGTCTTCTCTCGATCGCGGCAGAACAGGGCACTGTCGACGACGAGCCCGAGGTGCTCGCGTGGCAGGGCGCAGATGGAGTTCCGCGTGCGGCGATCGTCGCCGCACACCGATTCACAGGAGCGGTGATATGACCGAATCGGCGGCGGATGCCGTTGCCACCGAGCACACCGGCCTCTGGCGCGGCGACGCGGGAGAGCTTCCGGATCGTACGCGGCGGGTCCTGCTGCGTCTGGTGCGCGGACCGTATCTTTCCGGCGCACGCGAGGCTCAACTGTGGGCGGTGCTGCTCACCGACGAGATGGTCATCCGCTCCCGGCTCGCCGACCTGTTCCTCGAATTGGTCATCGACCGTGACAACGCGTTCGCCTTCGTGCGAAACGCTCCCTCCGATGACGTCCCGAAGGCGGTGCGGTCGGAGGCGCTCACGTTCCTCGACACCGCGATGCTGCTCATCCTGCGCCAGACCTTGCTGAGTGAGGAGGGCCGCGGGCGCGTGATCGTCGGGCAGGCGGAAGTGGCCGAGCAACTCGCCGTGTTTCGCACCCCGGACCGTGACGAGAAGGACTTCGCGAGCCGCGTCAACTCGTCGTGGAACAAGATGCAGAACAAGCTCCGCGTGCTGCACGCCGTCGGCGATGACCGTGCCGAGATCTCTCCGGTGCTTCGCCTGCTCGTAGACGCCGACCAGATCCGCGCGATCACCGCGGAGTACCAGCGGATCGCCCGCGAGCGCGAAGGCGGAGGCGCTGCCCCGTCGACGGATACCGAGGACCAGAGCGAATGACAATGCTGAGCTTCCCCATCGACGAGCCGGAGATCGATCCGACCAGGCCTGGTCAATGGCGCCTCGCCCAGGTTGAACTCGTCAATTGGGGTACGTTCGCCGGCCACGTCGCTGTCGACGTCGCGCGCACCGGCCACCTGTTCACCGGCGCATCCGGATCGGGCAAGTCGTCGCTACTCGACGCGATCGCTGCCGTTCTCACCCCCGACAAATGGCTCCGCCTTAACGCGGCAGCTCAAGATGGCGCCTCCCGGCAGAGCGATCGGACCCTGATGAGCTACGTGCGGGGGGCATGGAGCAAGGAAGCAGACGAGACTGCCGATCGCGCCACAACGACCTACCTGCGCTCGAAGGCAACCTGGAGCGGCATCCTTCTGCGCTACGAGAATCTCCGAGACGAACCCGTCGTCCTGCTGCGGGTGTTCCACGCACCCGGCACGCGCACCGAATCGACCGCGTTGAAGGACGCACGCATCTTCGCCCGCGGTCACGTGCAGCTTCTCGAGGTGAAGCCGCATGTCGAAAACGGAATCGACGCGCGCCGCATGTCGAAGGCCTTCCCCGACGCGCTCATTACCACCGGCGGACGACACGGACGTTTTCATGAGCGCGTCATCCGCCAGTTCGGCTTCCGCGGAGACGCGACGCTTCAGCTTCTCCACAAGACACAATCAGCGAAGAACCTCGGGACGCTCGACGCGCTGTTCCGTGGTTTCATGCTCGACCAACCGGGGACCTTTGCGCGCGCCGAGACCGCAGTCGAGCAGTTCACGGAGCTCGATGCCGCCCACAAGCACGTGGTCGACTTGCGGAAGCAGACTGATGCGCTCCGCAAGGTCGACGAGGCGATCACGGCGTTCGACCTGGCCGGCGCGGAGATGGCTGCGATCTCCGACCTCCACGACGCGGTCGAGTCATTCACCACGGGACTCAAGCTTCGGCTCGCAAAGGATGTCGCAGGCCCCGCCCGCGCTGTGTTGGCGCGCGCCGAAAGCGAGCTGAGCGACGCCGTCCGCGAGCAGCGATTGGCGGCGGAGGCGCTGGAAACCGCGAAGGCGCGTGTGCGGGACGAGGGCGGCGCGCGCGTAGAGCTTCTGCAGGAGCGGATTGACAGTGCGCAGCGTGCCGAGGACATCACCGGGCGCTATCGAGCCCAGTTGACCGCCGAGTTGACGCGCATCGGCGCACCGATGCCCGAGGACGCCGAGCAGTTCGCGGAGCTCCTCGCCGCGGCCGTCGCCGAGGTTGCGCGCGACATCCCCGCTGTGTCGTATGAGGTGCGTGACGCCGCGAGTCAGGCGCGCAAGACGCTGGCCGACGTCACGAAGCAGATTCAGGCGCTGAGAGATCATCGGAGCAACCTCGACGGGAAGCTCCTGAGCGCCCGGCGACTCCTCGCAGACGCCGTCGGCGTGCCGGCATCGACATTCCCCTTTGCCGGAGAGTTGATCTCGGTCGGCGAGCAGCACGCCGCCTGGCGCGGCGCGGCAGAGCGGGTGATGGCACCGTTTTCATCGACGCTCCTGGTGCACGACGAGCATCTTGTAGCCGCGCGTCGTGCCGCCGAGTCGCGGACACTCGGTGTCCGGCTCGTCATCGAAGCGGTCCCGCATTCGGTTGATGAGCCGCGTCGCCCCAAGGATGCCCGCTCACTCGTTCATCGCCTCACGGTGAGCGACGGGCCCTTCGCGTCGTACGTTCGCAGACGCATCGCCACAGAGTTCGACTACGCCTGCGTTTCACACCCTGACGAGCTCGACGACGTCGAGCGTGGCGTCACGATCGGCGGCCTCGTCAAGCGCAGTTCACGCAGGTACGAGAAGGACGATCGTCACGACGTCGGTGATGCCACCCGGTGGGTGCTGGGCGGCGACACCCAAGCGCGGCTTGAGGCATTGCTTGAGCGACGGCGGGAAGCGATGGCGGCGATGGAGGACACAGCCGCCCGCGACGCCGAGGCGGACTCGCTTCGCGCGGACGCTGTCAGTCGGCGTGACGTCTTCGCCCGCGTGTCCGCGTTCTCCTGGGACCAAGTGGATCTCGCATCCGCGGCGGCAGTCACCGCGGCCCGACGCGACGAACTCCGCGTGCTCACCAGCGAGTCCGGGAGCCTCCGCGAAGCCCAGCAGGCCGCGGAGCGAGCGACCCAGCGACTGGACGAGACAAACGAGAGGCACGCACGGGCGCTCGGACACCACGCGGTCGCCCGCAAGAGCGTAGAGAGCATCGCCGCACAGATCGCCGAACTCGAGGTCGCGCGGCGCACACCCATCGACGAGCCGATCGCCGATGCCCTCGAACGCCGGTTCCGAGCCGAGCGACGCTCCGTGAGCCTGGAGACGGTGGACGAAGTCGCGCGGAAGGTGCAGTCGGCGCTCTCGAAGGAGAAGGACGCCGCGGCCGCCCGCGCCGCGGATGCGGAAGTCAGCTTCGCCGGGCGTGCCGCCGAGTTCCGGCTCGGGTGGCCTGCGGCATCTGCCGAGCTCACAGCTGACATTCGCGACCGCTACGGCTACCGGGAACTGCGCGAGGGCATCCTCGCCCGCGGCCTGCCCGAGAAAGAGGCCGAGTTCCGCAAGCTGTTGCGGGAGCGATCGCAGGATGTCGTCGCGCACTTGCTCAGCGACCTCCGCGACGCCCCGGGTCTCATCCGGGAACGGATCCTCCCCGTCAATGCATCCCTGGGGCGGTCCCCGTTCGAGGGAGCGGACCGCTTCCTCGAGATCGATGTGAAGACGACGCGGACCCCGGAGGTCGACGAGTTCCTCACCGACCTCCGCCGCATCGTCGAAGGCAACTGGGCCGACGAGTCGGCCGCCGGCGCGGAGCAGCGATTCGCCGTTCTGCAGCGGGTGATCGGCCGACTCGGCTCCAAGGATCGCGTCGACGTCGACTGGCGCAACCGGGTGCTCGACACGCGGCTACACGTGAGCTTCCTCGCGCGGGAGAAGGACGTCACCGGCCGCGTCGTACGCGTTTACGACTCCGCCGAGGGCTTGTCGGGCGGACAGCGGCAGAAACTCGTCATCTTCTGCCTCGCCGCAGCGCTGCGGTACCAACTGACCGAAGAAGAGGACGAGGTGCCGCGGTTCGGGTCGATCGTGCTCGACGAGGCGTTCGACAAGGCCGACAGTCGATACACGCGCAACGCGATGGAGGTGTTCCGCGCGTTTGGATTCCACATGATCCTCGCGACACCGCAGAAGCTTCTGCAGACACTCGAACCCTACGTGGGCGCGATCACTTCGGTATCAAACCCCGACCGCAATGCGTCACGACTGGCGAATGTCGTCTTCTCGGTCGATGAGCATGCGGTCGCCACCCCGCCGCACGCGGAGTCGCGCGCGTGACCACGCTCGTCACTCCGGCCGATGTGCGCGCGCGGGCGAAGAAGCTCTTCGACCGCGACGCACGCACGTGGGCAGCGGAGCAGCAGACGGATGTCGTGCTCGACGTTCCGCTACGTCCGCCAACCGAGCGCGAGGCGCTGAGCGACCTCGATCGCGTTCGACAGTGGGTCGACGGCTGGCGTGGCGTGAGCGAAGACTCGGGAATAGAGCTCGAGTGGGCCGTCCGCAGTTGGTCGCGCATCGGGTCGCAGGAAGTGCCCGTTCGCGCAGTGCTGCGTGGTTCGGATTCGATCGCTCGAGCGGCTGGCGAGGCGGAGGGCTGGCGACTTCTGGTGGCGCGACTTGACGCGTTGAGGGGGCTGACCGGTTCCGACTCCGGCAGCGTGCTCCGCGCCCATGCCCGCGCGATCGCCGATCTCGATCGCGCCGATTTCGACAGGCTCGTCGACGTGCTGGCCTGGTTGCGCGAGAACCCCGAATCGAGTCGCCTGATCCGGGAACTGCCGATTCGCGGCATCCACACCAAGTGGATCGAATCTCGACGTGGACTCGTGGAGGCGCTGCACCGAGCGGGAACCGGCGCGCCCGGACTGGGCCTTCGCGAGCCATCGCCGCTCATGCGGATCCGCATTCTCGATCCGTCGCTCTCGTTCCAGGGGCTCACCGATGTGTCAGCGCCCGTGGACGACCTTGCGGCGAGTCCGATCCGGCCCGAGCGTGTGTTCGTGTTCGAGAACCTTGCCACACTGCTCGCAATGCCGGATGTGCCCCGAGCAGTAGCGGTCCACGGGGGCGGTCACCGCGTCGATCTCGTCACCCGGCTCCCGTGGGCGCAAGCGGTCACGTACTGGGGTGATCTTGACTCACACGGATTCGCCATACTCAACCGACTTCGAGCCCGGGGAGTGCACGCGACGTCGGCGCTGATGGATATGGACACCCTGTTCGACCACCGCGACCTCTGGGGGATCGATCCGGATCCGAACGTCGGCGTGTTCGAGCGGCTGACGCCTGATGAGCGCACGACGCTTCAGTCGATCAGCGCTGAGGGCAACATACGCCTCGAACAGGAGCGCATCCCGTGGAGCTATGCGCTCGCGCGGCTCGGGGCGTCCTGACCGAGCAATCGATTGCGTTTGGCCCGGCATGCTCCTATCGATGTGTCGGGGACGCGTGATAACGTAATCGCAACAAACGCAACCTTTTGCGTTTACGTGTATTGAGGTGATCTCCGTGTCTCGCGCCGCGATCGTTGAAGAGACGTACCTTCCCAGCAAGGGTGAAGAGCTTGCCCCTGTTCTGGACTTCCTCACCGCCCATGAGGCTGCAGGTCGGGCTCTCCCCGAGCCAAGGTACTTCCTTGCGGGAGCACGTCCGGGCGATCAGGTAGAACTTCCGGAGGAGGTCTACCTTGCACTCCGCAAGATAGTTGATGCGATGCAGAGCGGGTTGGCCGTCTCGGTTGTGCCGCAGACGACGCGGCTGACCACTCAGCAAGCAGCGGATCTCCTGAATGTAAGCCGCCCGACCGTTGTGAAGCTTCTCGACGACGGCGAGATCCCCTTCGAGAGGGCCGGAACGCATCGCCGTGTTCTCCTTGCAGATCTGCTCGAGTATCGGGAGCGTCGGCGTGAGCGTCAGTACGACATGCTCGCTGCCACGCGTGACGCTGTCGCCGAAGATAACGTCGAACAGACGCTCGAAGACCTCAAAGCGGCGAGGAAGGCGGTCGCGTCGAGGCGGGCTTCCCGCCTTTAGTTCCGCGGCCTGACAGGATGGGGGTCGTGTTCACCGCGACCCTCGACACCAGCGTCCTGTGGCCGAGCCTGCAACGTGACTTCCTCCTTTCCCTCGCGATCGAGGGCGCGTATCGACCGAGCTGGAGCTCGGCCATCCTCGAAGAGCTCGAGTATCGCGAGGAAGCCAAGCTCGTGAAGCGGGGAATCCCCATAGCGGAGGCTCAGGCCGCGCAGCGACCCTCATTGCAGCGATGCGGCGCGAGTTCGCCGATGCGGAGGTCGGAGGGTGGGAACCGCTGGAGGGCACGTTCGGTCTTCCCGATCGGGACGACGAGCACGTCGTCGCCGCGGCCGTCATCGCGGGAGCCGGCGCGATCATCACTGAGAACCTCAAGGACTTCCCCGCAGACAAGATTCCGCCGACCATTCAAGTGCTCAGTGCGCGTGAGTTCGCGAAGAACACCGTCGCACTCAATGCAAGGCACGCGCTCGCGGCGGTGCAGGAGATCGCCAGCCGTTCCGGCCGCCACGGTGCCGTACTCACCGTCGAGGAGATCTTCGACACCTTGCGGGAGCGGTACGGCATGATCGAAGCCGTCGAGATGATGGTCGAAGTTGCGTAAGCGTAGTCTCAGATCGCCCGCCTGAGGCGGGGTGCGGTCACCTGATCGGCGCCGAACACCCGCCACGTTTCTGCCACGAATCGAACCCGGTCTACCTGATCGAGGAGCACGCCCGCGACCTCAGAGCACGCGGATTCATGCGGTTTCGGCCCGTCTCGATTATCGTCAGCGCGATTTCAAATCCCTCCGTCTCCGCAGAAACCCCTTTCCGAAATTTGTGAGCTTTGCTCGGCCACGCTCGATGTCGGAAACGCGCGCTGATCTCGCCGTTGGAGATTTCAAAGACGGAGGGATCGCTCTTCCCACTCACGTGCTCACCCGCGTGATTCCGCGGATCTCACTGCTCCAGCGGCCGTTTGGGAAGAGTTTGGGAAGAGTTGGAGACGGAGGGGTCCCGCCCCTCGGTCTCGTTGCTGTTGACGGACCCGCTGGGATGTACAGGGGGCGTGTTCGTCGCGTGCTGATGGGCGCGGGCGATCGTGGAGTCCACCGACAACGACCAGTCGATCATCCCCGCCGCGTCCGCTGCGGCGGTGACCTTCGCCAGCACCCGGTCCCAAGTGCCGTCCGACGCCATCCGGCGATGCCAGGTCCACACCGTCTGCCACGGCCCGAACACCGCCGGCAGATCCCGCCACGCGATCCCCGTCCGATACCGGTACACGATCCCCTCCACCATCGTTCGAGCGTCGGAGAACTTCCGCCCCGGCCGACCCGTGGGACGCGGCAGTATCCCCTCGATCAACGACCACTGAGCATCAGAGAGCATCTGAAACCGCGACACCCCTCGAGACTCTCAGCCGCAGCCCTCAACCTTTGTCAGACACGCCCTAGCCGAGCTGGCGCGGCACGGCCCGCCCGGGCTCGGCGGCCGAGTACGCGTAGGCGTACGCGAGCAGCTGGACCTCTGACCACGGACGGCCGACGAAGATCAGCGAGAACGGGCGCCCCGAAGCGTATCGCCCTGCGGGCACGACGACGGCGGGAAGGCCCGCGATGTTGACTTCCGACACGGTGGTCGCTGAGATGGCGCCGCCGTGGAGGTCGCCGATCGGCGCGTACTGCTGCGGGAAGACGAGGGCGTCGAGGCGGTGCGAGGTCATGACCTTCTCGAAGATCCGCAGGTGCTCTGCGCGCAGTCGGGCGAACGCGCTGAGGTCGGGCGGTCTCGTTGGGTTGCGCAGCGATGCGCGGAGGCCCGGAAGGTGCATGTAGACGTTCAGCGGACCGCCCTGCCCGAACAGGGGCACGCCGGTGGCCGCCTCGAGGTCTGCCAGGCTGTGCACGGCCGCGTACGGGCCGAGTGCGCGCAGGTAACGGTCGAGTTCGTAGGCGTGGTCTTCGGTGCCGCGCGCGTCGTAGCCGTCGACGGGCATCGCCAGGTTCGCGAATCCCGAGCCGGCGAATGGGTCTGGCACCACCTCGGACCCCTGCGCCGCGATGGCGGCGATCGCGGCGTCGTACAGTCGCTGCGTCTCGGGTGTCAGCGCGTCGGTGCGCCATCCCGGCCCGTACAGGCCAAGCCGGGTGCCGCGCAGCGCCACAGGCGAGAGCCGCGACGTGTACCCGCCGGGTGGGACGCGGCCCGCAACTGCGCGGGTCGTGGGGTCGTGGGGGGAACAGCCGGCGATGACGTCGAGCACCAGCGCTGCGTCTTCGACTGTCGTGGTCATCGGACCCAGCACGTCACGGGTGGAGGCGGCCTGCGGCACGCCACCGGTGTTCGGCACGAGGCCGAAGGTCGGCTTGACCGCGACCAGGCTCTGCGCGGCGGCGGGGTTCTGGATCGACCCGCCCGTCTCCTCGCCGATCCCGGCGACCGCGAAACCCGCGGCGACCGCGGTCGCGGTGCCGGTCGACGAGCCACCGGGAGCCCACCGGCGGTCGAGGGCGTTGAACGTTCCCCCGTGGACGCTGTCGTTCGCGTTGTCGCCGCTGCCGGCGAACATCGGCAGGTTCGTCTTGCCGACGATGACGGCCCCGGCATCCCGCAGCCGCCGCACGATCGCGGCATCCCGCACGGGGAGGAGCTCAACGCCGCCGGCCTCGGGCCACACCCCGCTCCAGGCCGCCGACGTGCGCAGCCCCGCCGTGTCGATCGAGGCCTTGACGACGATCGGCACGCCGTCAAGGGGACCGCGTCGCCACCCCTGGGCCAGACGCTGGTCAGCGGCGCGCGCCGCATGGAGCGCGCGCGGGTTGAGCAGCACGAAGGCGTTGTAGACCGGGTCGTGTCGCCGGATGCGGTCGGTGAATGCTTGGAGGATCTCGACCGCGGTGATCTCGCCGGCGCGGAGCGCGGCATCGGCCTGCGTGATCGTGAAGGACGTCGGGTCGGTCGGAGTGCTCGCGCCGGCGCTCCCGGCAGCCGAGACGGACATCAGGGCAGGAGTGGCGAACGGTGCGGCGCTAACCTCCGTCATCGCCGGAGACCGCGTCGCGCCGTCGCGACCACTGCGGATGGCATGATCCTCCAGCCCGGGGTGATCGTGCGCCGTCGCGTACCGGGTGAGGGGATCATCGGGCGAGGTATCCGCCGTCAACGTCGTATCCAGTGCCGGTAACGAACGACGCGTCGTCGGAGAGCAGGAAGCAGATCACCGTGGCGACCTCATCGACGTCTCCCAGACGGCCCAGCGCGTGCAGGCCGGGCAGCCCCGCATAGACTTCGGGCGGAAGCGTCGCGTTGATCGCAGTGTCGATGTAGCCCGGGTGCACGCTGTTGACGCGCACCCTGTGCGGCGCATAGCCGAGGGCCGCGGATTTCGTGAGCCCTGCCACCGCGTGCTTCGACGCGACGTAGGGACCGAGCTCGGCATCGCCGACGCGACCGAGCACCGACGACACGTTGACGATCGCGCCGCCGCCGGCCGCGACGCAACGGGGGAGCTGCGCCTTGAGGCAGTAGAACACCGAGTCGGTGTTGATCCGCATAGTCGTGAGGTAGTCCTCGTCGCTGACGTCTGCCAGCCGGGCCTCGGGTCCTCCGATGCCCGCGTTGTTGACGAACAGCGTTGGGGCGCCCAGTTCGCGCTCGACCGCGTCGAGGCCGTCGCGGATAGCGGCGGGATCGGTGACGTCCATGGCCAGAGCCAGGGTCGTCCCGTCGATCTCGGCGGCCGCTGCCTGCGCCGCCGCCACGTCGATGTCGGTGAGGGCGACCGAGTGGCCGGCGGCGGCGAGCCTGCGGGCCGTGGCGAGGCCGATGCCGCGGGCGGCGCCGGTGACGACGGCGACGCTCACGCGTATACCATCCCGCCGTCGGTGATGATCGACTGGCCGGTGATGTAGCCGGCGCCCGGGCCCGCGAGGAACGCGACCAGGTCGGCGACGTCGGCACCAGTCTGCGGGCGGCCGAGGGCCACGTGCCCGGCGTACTCGTCGAACGTCTCGGTGGGCTGCTTGCCGGTGTACTGCTGCATCATCCGGCCGATGTCGCCCCACATGTCTGTCTCGACGATGCCCGGGGAATAGGAGTTGACGGTGATCCCCTTGGACGCCAGCTCCTGCGCCGCCGCCTGAGTGAGCGCGCGCACGGCGAACTTCGTGGCCGAGTATGCGCCGAGCATGGGCACTGCGAGGTGACCCGCGTTGGAACACGCGTTGATGATCGTGCCGCGCGTGCCGTCGGCGACGAACAGCTCCGTCGCGGCCTGGATGCCCCACAGCACGCTCAGGATGTTGACGTCGACGAGCCGGCGGGCCGCATCCTCGGTCGTCTCGGCGAGGGGTGCGACGTGCACGATGCCGGCGTTGTTGACGACCACATCGATCCCGCCTAACGCTTCACGGGCTGCCGAGTATGCGGCGACGACCTGCTCGCGCACCGAGACGTCGGCGCCGAGCACGACGGCGGTGGCTCCTGCTCCGCGCAGCTCGGCGGCGACCTGCTCGGCCTTCTCGCGCTGCCGCGGCAAGTCGATCAGAGCGACGGCGGCACCCTCGGCGGCGAGGCGCTCGGCGATCGCCTTCCCGATGCCCTGCGCGGCGCCGGTGACGATCGCGCGGCGTCCAGTCAATGTCGTCATCAGTTCTCCTCTGTGTCCGAGTGGGCGGCGCCCACGGTCTGCACCCGGCGCAGTGCGAAGCCCGGGTAGTCCTGAGTGGTCTCGGCGGCCAGGTGCTCGCCGTAGGCGCCGAGGCCGCCGACATAGGCGAGGATGCGGCGCGGCTTGCCCTCGACGTTGGCGCCCGAGAACCACGACGTGCCGCGGGTGTGCAGCGTCGATGCGGCAAGCTCGTCGCTGTGGCGCACCCACGCCTCCTCAGCCTCCGGGAGCGCCTCGATCTCGTCGAGCTGCTCGGCCTTCGCATGCTCGAGCAGCGTCGTCAGCCACTCGACGTGCTGCTCGATGGAGGCGATCACGTTGGTGAAAACGGACGGGCTGAGGGGGCCGGTGATGAGGAAAAGGTTGGGGAACCCGGCGACGGCGATGCCCTTCATCGTGCGCGCGCCCTCTGCCCAGTGGTCGGACAAGCGGCGCCCGTCGCGGCCGACGATCTCGATCCGCGACAGTGCGCCGGTGACTGCGTCGTATCCGGTCGCGAGCACGACGGCATCCACCTCGAGATGCTCGGTCGTCGTCTGCACGCCGGTCGCGGTCAGTCCCACCAGCGGCGTCTCGCGCAGGTCCACGAGGGTGGTGGTGGGTCGGTTGAAGATGGCGTAGTAGCCGGCATCCATGCAGATGCGGCGGGTGCCGAACGGGTAACCGCTAGGGGTGAGGCGACGGGCCGTCTCGGGGTCGTCCACGAGCTGGCGGATCTTGGATGCCAGGAAGTCGGCGACCACGCGGTTGGCGCCGTCGTCGAGCAGCGTGTCTTCGAAGGTCACGTCGAAGCGGAATCCGCGTCCGTCCGCCCAGGCATCCTCGAGGATGGCGAGCTGCTCCTCGACGGGGACGTCGGCGGTGTTGCGGCCGGTGCCCGGCAGGATCAGGCCGTCGAGGGTCGTGCGGCAGTGGGCGCGGAGCGCGGGGTAGTTCGCCTTGACCTCGGCCGTCTGGGCAGGGTCGAGCGGGCGGTTGTGGTTGGGCACGCTGAAGCTGGGGGTTCGTTGCAGCACGTACAGGTGCTCGACCTTGTCGGCGATCTCGGTGGACACCTGGATGCCGGTCGAGCCGGTGCCGAGCACGGCGACCTTCTTGCCGGTCAGGTCGACACCGTCGGGCCAGTGAGTGGTGCGCAGCACCTGGCCGCCGAAGGTCGCCTCGCCCTCGAGGCGCATCTCCTTGGGGGCCGACAGGACGCCAGTGGCCATGATGACGAAGCGGGCTGTGCGCACGACGCCGTGCTCGTCGATGACACTCCAGCGCAGGGCCGTCTCGTCGTAGGCCTGCGAGACGACCCGGGTGCCGAAGCGGATGCCGCTGCGCAGCGCGAACCGGTCCGCCACGTGGCGGGCGTAGGAGAGGATCTCCTCCTGCGTCGCGTAGCGGTCGCGCCACTCCCACTCCTGCTGCAGCTGCTCGTCGAACGAGTACGAGTAAAAGTAGCTCTCGATGTCGCAGGTGAGGCCGGGGTAGCGGTTCCAGTACCACGTGCCGCCGACGTCGTCGCCGGCTTCGAGGACGACGGTGCGCAGGCCCAGCCCGCGGGCATGATGGAGAGCCATCATGCCCGCGAAGCCGGCGCCGATGATGATCAGGTCGAGGTCGAGATCTTCTCGTGTGTCCAGTGGATCGATGGTGGTCATCCGCGTGGTCCTCCTGATCGTGCGGCGTTGTCTTCGGTGGTGGGGGTGATTACTTCGCGGCGTTCACGAAGGTGCTGTTGACGAGCGAGGCGAGGTCGCTGCCACCCTTGATCAGACCCGCGTCGATCGAGGCCTGCTCGACGATCGGCAGGCCGCTCGTGATGAAGCTGCCGCTCAGCAGCTCCTTGTTGGCCTCAAGCGAGTAGATCTCGACGCCGGCGAACGAGGTTGCAAGCTCCTCGAGCGGCGTCTCGAGGGCGTCGGCGATGATCTGCTGCGCCGCCTCGGGCTCCGACGCGTAGTAGTCCGCGGCCTTGCCGATGGCGGAGACGAGCGCGGTCAGCGTGTCGGCGTTCTTCTCGGCCCACTCGTTCTTGACGAGCAGGACGTCGCTGATGATCCCCTCGGCCTCGGCAGCGGTGACGACAGCGTGGATGCCGGCATTCTTCGTCTTGACCTCGGTGATGTACGGCTCGTAGGTGCCGGCGCCGTCGACCTGACCAGCGATGAGGGCGGTGCCGGCCGAGTTGGCGTCCATCGGGATCTTCTCGACGTCGGCATCGGTCATGCCGTACTCGCGCAGCGCCCAGTGGATCAGGAGGTCGCTGGGGGAGCCTTCCTCCCACGCGAGCTTCTTGCCCTTGAGGTCGGCGAACGACGTGATGTCGGGGCCGGCGAGGACCGAGTCGGCCTGCAGCGACGTGTCGAGCACGTAGAAGGCCGTCATGTCTACGCCTTCCTCTGCCAGCTGCAGCAGCGTCTGGCTCGCGACGGTCGTGACGTCGAGCTGGCCCGAGATGAAGGCCGAGGCCTTGTCGCGGTCGGTGTTGAACGTCTCGAACTCGACGTCGAGGCCGGCCTCCTCGAAATAGCCCTGCTCTTCGGCGACCCACAGGGCGCCGTAGCCGATCCAAGGGGCGATCCCGACCGTGATGGTCGTGGCACCGGATTCCGAGGTGTCGGCTTCGCTGGCCGACGACGAGCAGCCTGCCAGGAGCAAAGCGCTTACGGCGGCGAGGGCGAGCGGTGCGGTCATGCGGCGGGAGCGCGACATGGTGATGCTTCCTTTCGGGTCGGGTGGTGCGAGGTGGTGCGGTCTGATGGCCGAGCGTCCGGAAGGCTCAGACGGTTCCCTCGTGGATGAGGTCGAGCACTTCGGTGGCGTAGTCGCGGAATTCGGGCGAGTCGATGACGTGCGGGTCACGAGGGCGCTCAAGCTCGATCGGTACTTCGGCGCGGATGCGACCGGGGCGGGCGCTCATCACGACGACGCGGTCGGAGGTGTACACGGCCTCCTCGACGTCGTGAGTGATCAGCACGACCGTGAGTCGGTGCTTCTCCCAGATCTCCGTCAGGAGCCGCTGCATCGTGCGGCGGGTCAGCGCGTCGAGCGCGCCGAACGGCTCGTCGAGCAGCAGGATGCGCGGCTGGTACGAGAACGACCGGGCCAGGGCGACGCGCTGCTGCATGCCGCCTGACAACTGCGAGGCGTAGTGCCCTTCGAATCCGGTCAGCCCGACCAGCGCGAGATACTCGCGGGCGGTGTCGGCGCGCTCGCGACGCGACATCCCGCTCGGCTTAAGGGCGAACTCGACGTTCTCCTGCGCGGTCATCCACGGCAGCAGCGTCGCGTTCTGGAACACCACGCCGCGGTCGCGTCCGGGGGCGTATACCTCCTCGCCGCCCACGTCGACCTGGCCCTCGGTGGCTCCGTCGAGGCCGGCGATGATCGACAGCAACGTGCTCTTGCCGCATCCGGACCGCCCGACGATCGAGATGAACTCGTTCCCGTCGATTGAGAGCGAGACGTCATCGAGGGCGGTCAAGGCGCCGAAGCGCTTCGTCAGGTGCGAGATCGTGATCGGCGTGCCGTGCGCGACGGCGGAGTGCTGGGTGATCGGGGCGCTCATGCGCGTGCTCCCATCCGCTGGTATCGGAACATGCGACGCCCGGCGGCGCGCATGAGCTGGTCGAAGACGAGCCCGAGCAGTCCGAGAACGAGCACGTAGGCGATGATCAGGTCGGAGGCGAAGTACCGCTGCGCCTGCATGATCCGGTAGCCCATGCCGGTCGACGCGGCGACGAGCTCCGCGACCACGAGCCACGTCCACGCCCACCCGAGCGAGATGCGAAGCGCGTCCCAGACGCGGGGGAGGGATGCCGGCAGCACGATCTGCCGGAGCACCGAGCGGTACGGCATGCCGAGTGTCGCTCCGAGGTCGATGTACGAGCGTGGCACCTGACGCACGGCGTCTGAGACCATCAGCACGAGCTGGAAGTACGTGCCCATCCAGATGATGAGAAACTTCTGCGGGTCGCCGATACCCACCCACAGGATCGTGAGCGGTACGAACGCGACCACGGGCATGTACCGGACAAAGTCGACGATCGGCTCCGTGGCCGCCTCGACCTTGGCGCTCACCCCCGCCAGCATTCCGATCGGCAGCGCGACGACGACCGCGAGCAGGTAGCCGCACAGAACGCGGTAGACGCTGGTGCCCATGTCGTCCCACAGCTGCCCGTTCTGCGCCTGCTCGACGAGGCGCTCGACGATCGACAGCGGCGACGGCAGGAACAGTTCGTCGGTCAGGCCGAGCGCCGACACCAGCGACCACACAGCCACGAGCACGACGAACGAGCATGCGGCGATGGTGAGGTAGCTGCGACGGGAGATCGACCGGCTGGGCCCGAACGGGCGCCATGCCCGCCTGACCGCAGCGCGTTCCACGGGGGGCCGGTCGGCAACGCTCTGCGTGATCGTCACGTCCGGGTTCCTTTCTTGTCTGTCGGATGCGCGGTAAGCGCTCCTCCTGCGGGACCCCGATGCGGGGCGGCTGGTGGCACCATGCTCGGGTGCTCCCGTGGGCTCGCATAATCGATCCGCTCGTCCTGGGGAATCAGAAGATCTGATGTCGGGCGCGCCGAAACGTCGGCGAAACATATGGGTAACCGAGGGGTGAAGTCGTGCTCAGGCCTGCGCTGCGGCGCGCTGGCGGAACGTCTGCCTGCAGGCCTCCGCGAATGCCTCGGCCTTGCGGCTGGGGGTGGTTCCGCGCAGCCATGCGAGCGCGATCGACAGTGGTGCTGGAGCCCCGCGCAGGGGCAGGCAGGCGACGTGGCCGCCGCTGTAGGTCTGGTCGTGAACCGGCTTCTGGTTGAGCAAGGTGAATGCGTTCGAATGCGCCACGACCGAGCGCACGGCCTCGAAGCTGGTCGAGCGGAAGAACACGCGTGGAACGAGTCCCGCCGAGCGGAACGGGCTGAGGAAGTAGTCGCGGCTGACCGGGATGTCGAGCATCGCCATCGGGAACCCGGCCAGCTCCTCCACGCCGACCGCCGAGGCCCCCGCCAGCGGGTGGCTCGACGACACCGCCGCGTACAGCGGTGCGATCCCGAGCCGCTCGGTGTGGATTGCGGCGGTGTCGAGGCCGATGTCGTAGGTGATCGCGATCTCGACGGAGCGCTCGATCAGGGCACGTGAGACGTCGGCAGCGGCAAGCTCCCGGATGTCTAGGACGATGCCGTCGTGCTCGCGGGCCAGCGCTGCGAGGATCTCAGGCATGCAGAACGGCACGAGCGTCGTGAAGCAGGCCACCGGGAGCCGACCGCTGAGGGTGCGTGGGCCTACCGCGTCTACGGCATCTTCGAGCGCCGCGAGCACGGAGCGCGCGCGTGGCAGCAGGCTCTGCCCTTGCGCGGTGAGGCTCAGCGTGCGGCCCCGGCGACGTACGAGCAGCGGGGTACCCAACGCCCGTTCGAGGGCGGCGATCGACGAGGATACGGCCGACTGGGCGACGAACATGTCGGCTGCGGCATCCGTCATGCTTCCCAGCTCTGCGGTGCGGATGAAGTAGGCGAGCTGTGTCAGCGTGACGTCGTGCAGGCGAGGCATGGGCTCCCTCAGGTTCGGGTGCCACCAGTCTCGATCGTCGAGATTTCCCATGTGTTTCGGTTATGTGTCGCCGCACATGACATCTCCTTTTCTGATTCTTGAAATGATCTCGGGACATTTGCCGCAGGTGCGGTCCGCCTCGAACACTGGATGCGCTCCGGAGGCACCGTGCCCCCGGTGCTCGTATTCGGAGGTGGACGCGTTGAGCCCACAGACAGAGGTCCTCATCGTCGGTGCAGGGCAGGCCGGTATCGCCCTGAGCGAGCATCTAAGCCGCGCCGGTGTGCCACATCTCGTCCTCGAGCGAGGCGCCATCGCCCAGCGCTGGCGCACCGAGCGCTGGGACTCGCTGGTGGCGAATGGTCCGGCATGGCATGACCGGTTCCCGGGGCTCGTGTTCGAAGATGTCGCCCCCGACGGCTTCGCGACCAAGGACCAGGTCGCCGACTACTTCGCCGAGTACGTGCGCCGCTTCGACCTGCCCGTGCGCTGCGGCGTCGAGGTGACCAAGGTTCGTCGCACGCCCCACGGGCGCGGGTTCGATGTCGAGACGACCGACGGCCCGATCCATGCGCAATTCGTCGTCGCCGCCACCGGTGCCTTCCAGGTGCCGGCCATTCCGGCGCTCATCCCCGTCGACGCTCCCGTCACGCAGATGCATTCCAACGCTTACCGCAACCCCGAGCAGCTCGCCCCCGGCGGCGTCCTCGTTATCGGTGCGGGATCGTCGGGCGTCCAGATCGCCGACGAACTTTGTCAGTCGGGTCGCTCCGTGTACCTTGCCGTCGGCCCCCACCACCGTCCGCCGCGTCGTTACCGCGGGCAGGACTTCGTGTGGTGGCTGGGCGTCCTGGGCCACTGGGAGGCGTCCACTCCGCCCGCGGGTGCTGAGCACGTCACCATCGCGGTGAGCGGCGCGCACGGCGGTCACACGGTCGACTTCCGCGACCTCGCGGCATCCGGCATCACCCTGGTGGGGCGCGCATCGGGCTACCAGGACGGCGTCGTGCGTTTTGACGAGGACCTGGCGGCGAACATCGCCGCCGGCGACGCCAATTACCTCAGCGTGCTCGACGAGGCCGACGCCTACATCGAACGCAATGGGCTCGACTTCCCCGACGAGCCAGAGGCGCGTGTGCTCGCGGACCTGCCGACATGCGTGACCGACCCGATCCTCGAACTCGATCTCGCCGAGGCCGGCATCACGACCGTAATGTGGGCCACCGGCTTCAAGACGGACTACTCGTGGCTGCCAGAAGGCGCGGTCGACGAAGCGGGTCGCCCGCGTCAGCGCCGGGGCGTCAGCGACGAGGCCGGGATCTACTTCCTGGGGCTGCCCTGGCAGTCCCGCCGCGGATCGAGCTTCATCTGGGGCGCATGGCACGACGCGAAGTATGTGTGTGACCAGATCCTCATCCAGCGCGGCTACCTGTCCGAGATCGTCCCCGTGAGCATGGAGGTCCGATGACCACGCACACCCGCATCCGCCCGTTCAACACCCGCGAGACCTACCCCGAGCAGAACCTCGACAACGATCTGTGCCAGGCGGTCGTCGCCGGCGGCGTCGTGTACCTGCGCGGCCAGATCGGCCAGGACCTCGAGACGCGTGAGAGCGTGGGCATCGGCGATGTCGAGGCGCAGGCCGAGAAGGCGATGGCCAACATCGACATGCTGCTGCGCGAGGCGGGATCGTCGCTCGAAGACATCGTGAAGGTCGTCGTCTACCTGACCGACATCCGTTACCGCGAGACGGTCTACCGCGTCATGGGCCGCTGGCTGAAGGGCGTGTACCCCGTCTCGACGGGCCTTGTCGTCGAGGCGCTGGCCCGGCCGGAGTGGCTGGTCGAGATCGATGCGACCGCCGTCATCAGCGGGAGCGCCCAGTGACGATCTCGCTCGTCGCGCGGGATGCCGCCACAGGCGCCTTCGGGATGGTGATCAGCTCGTCGAGCCCTGCCGTCGCCTCCCGCTGCCTGCATCTGCGGGCACGGGTCGGGGCGGTCGCTTCGCAGAACGTCACCAACCCCGCGCTCGGTCCCGGCCTGCTCGACGCGCTCGAGGGTGGCGCCGGCCCCGCCGATGCGCTCGCCGCGGTGCTCGCGGACGAGCCGTACCCCGCGTACCGGCAGGTCACGGTCGTAGACGCGGCAGGCGACGTCGGCGTCCACTCGGGCGCCAACGCGCTCGGCGTCTTCGGCTCGGCCGTCGGCGACGCGGCGGTCGCGGCGGGCAACCTTCTGGCGGGCCCGGAGGTCGTGCAGGCGATGCTCGACGGCTACGCGTCCAGCGACGCCGGGATGTTCGAAGGGCGCCTGCTCGACGGGTTGCGCGGCGCGCTCGCCGCCGGCGGCGAAGCAGGTCCCCTCCGCTCCGCCGGACTCGCTGTGGTCGAAGACGTGCCGTGGCCCGTCACCGACCTGCGCGTCGACGATGCCGACGACCCGGTGGGCGAGCTCGCTCGACTGCTCGATCTGTGGCTCCCGCAGAAGGCGGCGTACCGCACCCGCGCACTCGACCCGCGGGAAGCCCCGTCGTACGGCGTGCCCGGAGACCTGTGATGATCGCGTCGGATGCCAAGGCCCGCATCGCCGCACACGTCGACGGCGACATCGACGGGCTGCTGTCGATCAGCCGGCGGCTGCATGAGAACCCCGAGGTCGCGTGGCAGGAGCACGAGTCTGTCGCGCTCTTGAACGCCGAGCTCTCGGCGCGCGGCTTCACGGTGGCCGAGGGCGTCGCCGGGCTGCCGACGGCGTTCGTCGCCGAGCGGGGGACGGGGCCGGTCGCGGTCGGCTTCGTAGCCGAGTACGACGCGCTGCCCGGCCTCGGCCACGCGTGCGGTCACAACGTGATCGCGTCGGCCGCGGTCGGCGCCGCCGCGGCGCTCGCCGAGGTCGCTCCCGACATCCGGGTGCGGGTCATCGGAACGCCTGCCGAGGAGGGCGGCGGCGGCAAGATCCCGATGCTGGAGGCCGGCGTGTTTGACGACCTCGCGTTCGCGATGATGATCCACCCCGGCCCGGCCGATGCGGTCTATGCGCGTCCCCGCGCCGTCGCGCACATGGACATCACGTTCACCGGACATGGCGCCCACGCCGGCGCGTACCCGCATTTGGGACGCAATGCCGCCGACGCGTTCACGATCGCACAGGTGGCGATCGGACTACTCCGGCAGCAGCTCCCGACGTCGGTCCGGGTGCACGGTATCGTCACCGAGGCGGGCACCGCTCCCAACGCCATCCCCGCCCGCGCGGCCGGATCCTGGTACGTCCGGGCCGACACCCTGGCCGAGCTCGACGAGGTCTTCCCGCGCGTGCGGGCGTGCTTCGAGGCGGCAGCGCTCGCGACGGGCTGTACATGGGAGCTCGTCGAGACGAGCCCGAGATACGCTGAGTTCCGCAACGACGAGGAGCTCGCGGCCCTGTTCACCGCCAACGCGGCGGCGCTCGGCCGCGACATGGACCCGCAGGAGCGGGGGCCGCGCGGCATGGCGACCGCGTCGACCGACATGGGCAACGTCTCGCAGCGCATCCGGGCGCTCCACCCGTATCTGAGCATCTCCTCGATGCCCGCCGTCAACCATCAGCCCGAGTTCGCGGCGGCTGCCGCCACGCCCGCCGCCGACCTCGCCGTGCGGGACGGGGCCGTCCTGCTCGCTCAGACAGCCCTCGACGCCCTGCGCGCCGCGACCGAGATCGATCCCACAGGAGGCAACCGAAATGCATGACCTGCAGACCTGGCGGCGGCTGGCCGCCGACCTCGAGCCGCGGACCCGGGCGTTCATCGACGGCGAGTTCGTCGACGCCGCAGACGGAGCGGTGTTCGAGACGCGCAACCCGGCGACCGGCGCGGTGCTGGCATCCGTCGCCCGCGGCGGAGCCATGGACGTCGACCGGGCCGTCGCGGCCGCCCGTCGCAGCTTCGTCAGCGGTGCCTGGTCGCGCGCGAACCCGGGACACCGCAAGGACGTGCTCCTGCGCCTGGCCGACCTCATCCGCACCCACGCCGACGAACTCGCGCTGCTCGATACGCTCGACGGCGGCAAGCTCATCTCCGACACCTCGACGATCGACATCCCCGGCTCGGCGGCGATCCTGCAGTGGTATGCCGAGGCGATCGACAAGCAGTACGGCGAAGTCGCCCCGGTCGACACCGCGTCGCTGGCGATCATCACGCGCGAGCCGCTCGGCGTGGTCGGCGCGGTCGTCCCGTGGAACTACCCGCTCGAGATGGCGATCTGGAAGCTCGCGCCGGCGCTCGCCGCGGGAAACAGCGTCGTGCTCAAGCCCGCCGAGGAGTCGCCGCTGTCGGCGCTGCGCCTGGCGGAGCTCGCGTCGGAGGCGGGCCTTCCCGACGGCGTCCTGAACGTCGTCCCCGGCCTCGGCGAGGAGGCCGGTCAGGCCCTCGGCCGTCACCTGGACGTCGACGCGCTCGTGTTCACCGGTTCGACTACGGTCGGCAAGCTGTTCCTGCGTTACGCGGGCGAATCGAACATGAAGCAGGTGTGGCTCGAGTGCGGCGGGAAGAGCGCGAACCTCGTGTTCCCGGATGTGGCCGACCTCGACCACGTCGCGGCGAAGGCGGTCGCTGGCATCTTCACCTGCTCGGGTCAGGTGTGCTCGGCCAACTCGCGCCTGCTGGTGCACCAGGACGTCGCCGACGACCTCATCGAGCGCATCGCCGGCCGGGCGTCGGAGATCGTCGTCGGCGATCCGCTCGACCCGGCCTCCACAATGGGCCCGCTCATCAGCGCCCAGCAGCTCGACCGTGTGCTCGGCTACGTCGAGGCCGGTCGCGCAGAGGCCACGCTGGCCTTCGGTGGCGACCGCGTGCTGACCGGGACCGGCGGGTACTTCGTGCAGCCGACCGCGTTCCGCGAGGCGGACCAGGATGCCGCGATCTCGCGTGAAGAGGTGTTCGGCCCGCTACTGGCAATCTCGACGTTCCGTGACGAGGAAGAGGCGATCGCCCGTGCCAACGGCACCGAGTACGGGCTCGCGGCGTCCGTCTTCACCGATTCGCTGGCCCGCGCACGCCGGGTCGCATCCGCGCTCCAGGCGGGGACCGTGTCGGTGAACACGGTCGACGCGCTCGATGTGACGATCCCGTTCGGCGGCGTCAAGCAATCCGGCTTCGGCCGCGATCTGTCCCTCCACGCGCTGGACAAGTTCACCTCGCTGAAGACGACCTACTTCGCCGGCTGACACCGCTATCGCTCCCAGGGAGACCACCATGGCCTACGACACTGCCGACCTCGTCGACTACCTCGTGCTCGGCGGCGGCACCGCCGGGTGCATCGTCGCCGCGCGGCTGAGCGAAGACCCGCAGGTATCGGTCGGGCTCGTCGAGGCAGGCCCCACGGATGCCGACGAGCCTCGAGCCAACACGATCCGCCGGTGGGCGGAGATGCTCGAGGGGGAGTACGACCTGGATTACCGCAGCGTCCCGAACACGCGTGGTAACTCATTCATCCGGCAGGCCCGCCTGCGAGTGCTCGGCGGCTGCTCGACGGCGAACACCATGATCTCGTGGCGCCCACTGCGCGGCGACCTCGACGAGTGGGTCGCGCTCGGTGCCGAGGGCTGGGACTTCGAGACGGTCGACCCGTACTTCGACCGCCTGCTCGCGCCGATCACCCCCATCCCCGACGTCGACCGCAACCCCTACCTGCAGGACGTCATCGACTCCGCGTCGGCCGCGCTGGGCGTCCCGGTGCGCGAGCGATGGAACGACCACGAGGTCGATCAGGGCGCCGGCTACTTCGAGATCGGCTACGACCCCGAGACCAACCAGCGATCCTCCGCGTCGCACTCCTACATTCGGTCCGGAGCCGACCGGCGCGACAACCTCCACATCACGCTGGGCGGTCTCGTCGAGCGGATTCTCATCGAGGACGGGCGGGCGGTCGGGGCCGTCGTGCGGACGGCCGACGGCATCCGCACCCTGCGTGCGCGACGCGAAGTGATCGTCAGCTGCGGCGCGATCGACAGCCCCGCCCTGCTGCAGCGCTCCGGCATCGGCCCACGAGCGGTGCTCGAGGCGGCGGGCGTCGACGTGCTGATCGACCTGCCCGGCGTCGGCGAGAACCTGCAGGACCACGCCGAGGGACTGATCGTGTGGGAGGCGCGCTCGCAGCGCATCGACGTCTGCGCCACCGGGTGGGACGCCGGATACGTCGTGAAGGTCGACCCCGACAGCACGGTGCCCGACGTATCGACGCACATCCCGCTGGAGACGTGGGGCGTACACGCCGAGCGGCGCGGAGTCGCGCTCCCCGAGAACAACCTGTCGCTGGCGCCCAACGTTGCCAAGCCGCGCAGCCGTGGACGCGTGTGGATCGCATCGCCCTCGCCCGACGACGCACCCCTCATCGACTACGGATCCTTCACCGATCTCGAGGGACGCGACGAGCGGATGCTCGTGGAGGGCGTGAAGCTCGCGCGCCGCGTTGCCGCGCAGGAGCCGTTTGCGTCGCACCTGGTGCGCGAGGTGTTCCCGGGACCCGACGTGCAGAGCGACGAAGAACTGTCGGAGGTGCTGCGCGACACCCACCAGACCGTGTATCACGTCTCGTGCACGTGCCGCATGGGCGCCGATGACGACCCGCTCGCGGTGCTCGACCCGCACCTGCGGGTGCGCGGTGTCGACGGTCTGCGCGTCGTCGACGCATCGGTGTTCCCGACGCTGTCGGCTCTCAACCCCGTTGGGCTCATCATGACGGTGGCCGAGCGAGCCGTCGACCTGATCCGCGAGGGCGACGCGGCCTGACGGGATCTTCGAGGGCAACGTGTGCGGCCCCGGCGGCATCCGCTACTACTGTCCTTAGCCGTACGCGTTCTAATAGTCGGGCGAGTAGCCCGGCCGCGAGCTTGACGGCCTCGTCGTCCCTACCCGGGCGATGGACTCGAGGAGCCGATTGGCGGCTGTCTTCGAAGACACGAAGTAGAGTCTCGATCGACACGAGAGAGCGCACCACCGCGAGGTGCCGGGCGTCCGTTCGCGTGGGAAACGTTTGGGAAGAGCCGACCGCAAACGAGCGTCACTGAGCACATCGTGGAAAGCAGTGATCCCGCGGAATCATGCGGGGTTGTGGCCGACGAAATCGCGGAAACATCGAGCAGTCAGAGTTCAAATCCCTCCGTCTCCGCCATGAGAAAAGCCCCCGGTCTCCAGGGGCTTTCTCGTTGCCGCGGTCGGCATCAGGCCAGCAGGGTCTCGCCGATGTACCCGCCCTCCGCACACCCGGGCG
>Ga0182741_1001903_pt1 | contig 25510 bp, 21 predicted proteins | sample eDN5th37CBELigOP_FD_128874 | JGI IMG/M metagenome (GOLD analysis project Ga0182741, IMG submission 128874) | Enriched Organic Plus compost microbial communities from Emeryville, California, USA - eDNA 5th pass 37_C BE-Lig OP (version 2) (version 2) ... | reverse complement strand
TGATGCAGGGCTGCAGCCGCCGCAGGAACTTGACCACCACCGCCGCATCACCGATTACGCTGGTGTTCGACTGCTCGGCGTCGATGATCCGCGCCTCGGTGAGCGCCGCGTCGACCCTGCTCACGGCCGCGGTGGGCCGGAACACGAACCGGGCCGTCTCGTCACCCCGCTCTTCGCACCCGCGCAGCCGGTCGAGCAGCCACCGGATCACGCCGGGCGCGCCGCAATTCTCCACCAGTCGGCCTTCCCGCGATCCGCGCCGCACCTTGGTCATGATCATCGACGAGCGCGGGTCGCGCTCCGTGACCGTCCAGTCGACGCCGAGCATCATCGCATAGCGGTCGCCATTGCCGGTCTTGGCGATGGTCCACAGATAATCGCCGTCGGTGGAATCGACCGGCATCGCCGTGACGATCTCCGCATCCGGCGGTCGGTTGCTCTCCTGCACGAACCAGCGTCGGCCGGTCAGGAACGGAGGCAGCACTTCGCGCTCGAGGATTTGCCGCGACCGCCCCTCGAGCAGCGCCGAGATATGATCGCGCAGGACCAGCGTGGCGTATTCCGGCGCGAAGACCGGCTTGTCGCCTACCGAAACTTCCTGGCACAATCTGAACCAGAAGAAGCCGTAAGGCGCCAGCGTGACCACGAATGGCCCCTCGCCGATCGGGGGAAACCGGTTGCGGCTGAGCATTTCCAGCGGAACCAGGCCCTTCCAGGGCGTCAGGTCGAGCTCGACGCCTTGTGCCGAGCGCGACAGGTTGGCGACACAGAGCACGACCTCATCGCCATATTCACGCAGATAGGCGAGCACCGCCCGGTTGCTCGGCCGCAGGAAGGTCAGGCTGCCGCGCCCGAATACGGGGGTCGATCGCCGCACCGCGATGATGCGCTTCATCATGCTGAGCAGCGACGACAGGCTGCGCGACTGCGCCTCGACATTGACCGCTTGGTAGCCGTAGACCGGGTCCGAGATCATCGGCAGGTACAGCTTCGACGGGTCGCAGCGCGAAAACCCGCCGTTGCGGTCCGAGGTCCACTGCATCGGCGTCCGCACGCCGTCGCGATCGCCGAGATAGACATTGTCCCCCATGCCGATTTCGTCGCCGTAATAGATGATCGGCGTGCCCGGAAACGACATCAGCAGCGAGTTCATCAGCTCGATCTTGCGCCGGTCGTTGTCCATCAGCGGGGCCAGGCGGCGACGGATGCCGAGATTGATCCGCGTCCGCGGATTGGCCGCATAGGTCGACCAGAGATAGTCGCGCTCGACATCGGTCACCATTTCCAGCGTCAACTCGTCGTGGTTGCGCAGGAACAACGCCCATTGGCAGTTGGTCGGAATGTCCGGGGTTTGCCGCAGGATGTCGGTGATCGGATGTCGGTCCTCCTGCGCGATCGCCATGTAGATCCGCGGCATCAGGGGAAAATGATAGGCCATGTGACATTCGTCGCCTTGCCCGAAATAGGCGCTGACGTCTTCCGGCCACTGGTTGGCTTCGGCCAGGAACACCGTCCCCGGCGCATAGGCATCGAGTTCCGCACGCAGCTGTTTGATGACCGCATGGGTCTGCGGCAGGTTCTCGTTGCTGGTCCCCTCGCGCTCGCAGAGATAGGGAATGGCGTCGAGCCGGAACCCGTCGACGCCGAGATCGAGCCAGCGCCGCATCACCTGCACCATCGCCCATAGAACGCGCGGATTCTCGTAATTGAGGTCCGGCTGATGCGAGTAGAACCGGTGCCAGTAATAGGCTTCCGCCACCGGATCCCACGCCCAGTTCGACCGCTCCGTGTCGGTGAAAATGATCCGAGTTCCGGCGTAGCGATGGTCGGTGTCGCTCCACACGTACCAGTCGCGCGCATTCGATTTCGGCTTGCTGCGCCGTGCCCTCTTGAACCAAGGGTGCTGGTCTGAGGTGTGGTTCATCACCAATTCGGTGATGACGCGGAGCCCGCGCCGCTTCGCTTCGACCATGAAGCGGCGGAAATCGCGCAGATTGCCGAAATCCGGGTTGATGCGGCGGTAGTCGGCGATGTCGTAGCCGTCGTCACGGCCGGGGCTGGGGTAGAACGGCAGCAGCCACAGCGTGTTGACACCGAGATCCTGCAGATAGTCGAGCCGCTGCGTCAGGCCGATAAAGTCGCCAATCCCATCTTCGTTGCTGTCCGCGAACGCCTTCACGTGCAGCTGGTAGATGATCGCGTCCTTGTACCAGAGCCCATCCGTGCTCGCGGCCTCGCCTTCGATTAAGGGCCTGACGTTCACCGTCTACTCCGTGAAACACGAGAAGAACAGGGCGGGATCGCGGTCGGGATCGATACGCAGCCGCACGCCGCCCCAGCTGACCGGGTGCCGTTCCCCCGTCACCAGGTTCTCGATCGCCGCCACGCGGCCGCGTCGCTCGGGCGAACCGATCTCGATCTCGCCGAAATGAAACCAGAACTCGCGCGGACCCGGCTGGAGTGCGATCGCGACAGCGACGGCATCGGCGCGGTCGACGGATTCCTTGACGAAGCCGATCACCTCCCCGTCGTCCACCTGCGCGAAGCGCAGGTTGCTCGTCTGCTGCAAAGCTGCGTGGGCGCGGCGAAGGCGATTCAAGCGCCCGATATAGTCGCGAATGTGTCCGGGCCGTTTCCAGTCGCGCGGCTTGATCTCGTACTTTTCGGAGTTGAGGTACTCCTCGCGCCCCTCGATCGGTTCGTGCTCGAGCAGTTCGTAACCGCTATAGACGCCGTAATTCGACGACAGCGTCGCCGCGAGAGCGACGCGGGCCTTGAACATCCACGGCTCCCCCGTCTGCAAATGGTAAGGAAGGATGTCAGGGGTATTGACGAAGAAGTTCGGTCGAAAGTACTCCGCCACGGGATAGCGCGTGATTTCCGTCAGATAAGCCTCGAGCTCCGGCTTCGACGTGCGCCAAGTGAAATAGGTATAGGACTGGTCGAAACCCAGCTTCGCCAAAGCCTTCATCAGCTTCGGCCGGGTGAAGGCCTCCGAAAGGAAGATCACCTCCGGATGGCTGCGATGGAGCTTGCCAAGCAGCCACGCCCAGAACGGCAGCGGTTTGGTGTGCGGATTGTCGACCCGGAAGATCCGCACGCCGTGTTCGATCCAGAACAGCAGCACGTTCAGCAGCGCGTTCCACAGCGCCTCCCTGTCGGCGCAGTAGAGGTCGGGATTGACGATGTCCTCGTATCGCTTCGGCGGATTTTCCGCATAGCGAATGCTGCCGTCGGCCCGGCGCTTGAACCACTCGGGATGCTCGCGCAGCCACGGGTGGTCAGGTGAGCACTGGATCGCGAAGTCGAGAGCGACTTCCATTCCGTGTTCGCGGCAGGCGGCGACGAGCCGGCCGAAATCGGCGATCGTTCCGAGTTCCGGGTGGACGGCGTCATGGCCCCCGTCGGCGCTTCCGATCGCGTAGGGACTGCCGGGATCGCCGGGCTCCGCCCGCAGAGCGTTGTTGCGTCCCTTCCGGTTCGCCGCACCGATTGGGTGAATTGGCGGCATGTAGAGGACGTCGAAACCCATTTCGGCGATATCCGGCAGCCGCGCGATGCAGTCGTCGAAGGTGCCGTGCCGGCCGTCCGGTCCGCCTTGGCTGCGCGGAAACAGCTCGTACCAGGCACCGCAGCGGGCACGGACCCGCTCGACCAGCAGCGGATATTCGGCGCTCTGCGTGTAGTCGGGCCGCGGCTGGATCGCCTGCATCGCCAGAGCCAAGTTCTCGTCGAGCAGTTCCTCAAGGCCCGCCTGATCGGATAGCAGCGGCTTGGGTGCCGGCCGCCCTCGCGCCGGTTTCTGCAACGCCGTCTCGGCAGCCGTAACGAGGGCTCGGCCTTCCGCGATGTCGACCGGCGCGAGCTTACCCGCGGCCTGCTTCAGCAGCGCATCGCGCCGCCACGTTCCGAACCCGTCGGTCCAGGCGGCGATCGCAAAGGCATGGTGGCCGGGAGTCGTGGGGATGAAGCTGGCGGTCCAGCGGTCATTTTCGTGAAGCGTCAGCGGGACCGTTCGCCATTCCCTCTCGTCCGGTCCGCGCCACAGCAACTGCCCGGCGACCACCTCGTGGCCGTCGCGGACAATGTCGGCCCAAACATCGACAGGTTCGCCACAAATTCGCTTGGCGGCGTGCCGGCCGCCATCGACGCTCGGATAGACATCCTCGATCCAGAACCGCGGCCCGGCGTCGCCACCCGGTTCGATGCTCAGCACGCCGGTGGGACGGGTCGCAGCACGCTTCATCAGCGGTCCTTGGGTTTGTTGCAGGAAGAAACCCCAAGGAGCACCACTGGTTCCGTCGCGACCGGCAGCTCAGCCGCGCCAGGAACCTCCCCGGCAGCGCGAACGTTCGTTTCATTCCGGACGGGGGGCCTTCATCAGGCGCCGGGGATGCACGCCGGCGTCCGCCGGGGTAAAACGCGCAACGACCCGCATAGGATCTTCCGCGTTCCGCGAATCCCGGGGGATTTTGGGATGGACGATACACGCTGGTGGCAGACCGGCTGCATCTACCAGATCTATCCGCGGTCGTTTCAGGACAGCAACGGCGACGGTGTCGGGGATCTCGCCGGCATCGCCTCCCGGCTCGATCATCTTGTGGAGCTCGGCGTCGACGCGGTCTGGCTGTCGCCGATCTTCCGCTCGCCGATGGCGGATTTCGGCTACGACATCGCCGACTACACCGATATCGACCCGCTCTTCGGCACGCTAGCCGATTTCGATCGTCTGCTGGCCGCAATGCACCAGCGTGGTCTCCGGCTGTTGCTCGATCTGGTGCCGAACCACACGTCCGATCAGCACCCCTGGTTCCAAGAAAGCCGTGCGTCGCGCGACCATCCCAAGCGCGACTGGTACATCTGGCGCGATCCGGCACCCGGCGGCGGCCCGCCCAACAACTGGCTGTCGGAGTTCGGCGGCAGGGCCTGGGAGTTCGATTCCCGGACCGGGCAGTATTATTATCACGCCTTTCTTGCGGACCAGCCGGACCTGAACTGGCGCAATCCGGAAGTCCGCGCCGCCATGTACGACGTGATGCGGTTCTGGCTCGACCGCGGCGTCGACGGTTTTCGCGTCGATGTGATCTGGCACCTGATCAAGGACGCGCTCTTCCGCGACAACCCGCCCAATCCCGAATTCCGGGCCGGCGATCCGCCGCACCGCAGTCTCACGCCGCTCTATACGGCCGACCTGCCGGAAGTCCACGATGTCATTGAGGAACTGCGCGCGGTCATCGACGAATATCCCGACCGCCTGCTCATCGGCGAAATCTATCTGCCGATTGAGCGCCTGGTTGCCTATTACGGGCGCGATCTGCGTGGCACGCACCTTCCCTTCAACTTCGCCCTCCTCGAAACCACCTGGAATGCCCGGGAAATCGCGCGCCTGATCGACCGTTATGAAACGGCTCTGCCGGCGGGCGGTTGGCCCAACTGGGTGCTCGGCAATCACGACCGGCCCCGAGTCGCCAGCCGGGTGGGCCGCGACCAAGCGCGCAATGCCGCCATCCTTCTGCTCACCCTGCGCGGCACGCCCACTCTCTATTACGGCGACGAGATCGGGCTGCCGCACGTCTTCGTCCGCAGCGACCAGGCACGCGACCCGTTCGAACGCAACGTTCCGGGTCTTGGCCTTGGCCGCGACGGTGCGCGCACGCCGATGCAATGGGACGCCGGCCCCCATGCCGGCTTTTCGACTGTGCCCCCGTGGCTTCCGCTCAGCGACGATCATGCCAGCCGCAACGTCGCCAATCAGCGCGACGAGGCCAATTCGATCTACAATCTCTATCGGCAATTGATTGCATTCCGCAGAAAGTGCAAAGCGCTGCAGATTGGACGTTACGTCCCTGTCTCCGCCAGCGGCGACCTGATCGCCTATGTCCGCCAGCACGGCGACGAGCGCATTCTCGTCTGCCTCAATCTGGGAGACGAGCCACTCTCCTTTTCGCTGAGCCGCGCCCGGGTCGCGGGAACCGTGACCGTATCGGGCTTCTGCGACCGCAACGGCGAAGCGATTACCGATACGGTCGACCTGCGGCCTCACGAGGGGCTCGTCGCCGTGCTCGATCCGCGTTCCGATATGCCTTCCGAAGCCGCGTGAACCGCTAGAGACCCGTTGCCGACGGGCTGGCCCGGCCTTCGTGGCGAAGGATTTCTCCCAGGGCTGCCACCGCCGGTTCCCGCTCGAAGTCTTCCAACGCGACGGGAAGGCGCTGTTGCCAGTTCGGATGCTGGGCCACGGTTCCTGGCAGGTTCGGTTGATCCTCGACGCCGAACAGGTCCTCGGCTGACAGCACGATCAGGCGGCTCGCCGTGCGCGCCAGGAATCGCACCACATTGTCATAGGTGAGCCCGCCTTCGAGCCCCTGCGCCGCGAACGCCCGCGCCAGGGCTTCATAGGCGTGCTTCCGTGCCTCCTCCGTCTCGCCGGGATCCATGCCAAGCGCCAGCTTGACGCGCCGGTCGTGCCCGGACAGCCAACCCCGAAAAGTGGCGAGGTCATGCGTGCTGAACGACGCGGCCGCGTCGGCGGCGTAGCTCCCGGGTCCGTGGAAGGCATGGTCGCGCTCGAACAGCAGGACCAGGGACCGCCACAGGCCCCAATCGGCCATCGTTTCACGGAATGTTTCAGGCACCGTCCCGAGGTCCTCGCCGATGACGAGGCAGCGGTGCCGCACGCTCTCCTGCGCGATCACCGCCAGCATGGCCTCTAGTGGGAAAGCGATATAAGCGCCGCGGCGCGCACCGGCTCCATGGGGAATGATGTAGAGCCGGTTCAGGCCCAGAACGTGATCGAGACGGACCGCGCCGGCATGCCGCATCACGGCGGCGAGCAGCGCCCGGAACGAGGCAAATTCCTCGTTCGCTAATTGCTGCGGGTTGAACGGTGCCAGACCCCAGTCCTGTCCCTCGGTATTGATCTGATCGGGCGGCGCCCCCACCGAAACCCCGCGCAGCATCGCCTCCTGCTGCGCCCAGGCGTCGGCGCCGCCGCCCTCGACCCCGAGGGCGAGATCGAGATAGAGCCCGATCGGCAGATGCAGATCTCGCGCGAGCTGCGCGCAAGCGGCCAGCTGCCGGTCGGCGAGCCACTGGCAATATTCGTAGAAGCCGAGCTCCTCGGCGCGCGATTTCGCCAGTTCCGCCAGGGCTTGGTCGTCCGGACGGTTCCACGGGGCCGGCCAGTCCCACCAGGGCCCGGAAAACTCGCGCCGCAGCACCTCGAAGGCCGCGAACCCGCGCAACTCGGCGGCACGCTGCGCGCGGAACCGGTCGAAATCGGCCCGGCGCGCGGGTGTGCCCTCGCGAAGAAACCGGGCATAGGCAAGTCTCAGCCCCTTGACCTTGAGCACCCCCACGCCGCGATAGTCGACGCGCTCCGCGTTACGCAACCGCGCCAGTTCGGCGTCGATCGAAAGGTCGCCCTGGCCCGCGAATTCCGGCACGGCTTCAAGGTCGATGTAAAGCGGATTCAGAAACAGCCGGCTGTTGGGGGCATAGGGGCTCGCCTGTTCCGGCCGGTCGTCGAACAACGCGTGAAGCGGATTGAGCGCGATCCCGGCGCCACCCAGCCGCGCCACGACCCGCAGCAGATTGGCGAGGTCGGTGAAGTCGCCGTGGCCCCAATTCCGGCGTGAGCGTACGCCGTAGAGCTGCACGGCAAGGAGCCACAATCGCTGTCCGGTGGCGAACACCTCCGGCTGAAAACATCGTGGCGGCGCGCAGAGCACCGTCCATGCGGAACTGCCGGGCGGATCCGGCACCAGCCGGTAGGTTCCCACCGGGAGATCCGTGGGGGCGCAGGGCGTTTCCACCGGCGCAGCGTCTGTGACAATGTTCTGCCACAGGCCGGTTGCCGGAAGCGGGGTGGAGGCGTGTCCGTTGCGGATCACCGCGATGCCGCGGTCCGCTTCGTTCGTGATCTGCGCCCCGAGCAGATCGACGAGTTCGTGGAGTGTCTCCGTGTCCACGGCATGAAGGCGCCCGTGGCCGTCCACGAACGAGGTGATCAGGCCCAGCCGAGCCGCGGCCTGCGCCAAGTCGGTCATGATCTCCGCTTCCCACGCGCGGCGGATGAGTGTTGCGGCAACGCCCCATTCCCTCCCTGACTGCGCCTGGCGCGGACGGGCGAAGAGGAAACCGGTCGGTTTCGTCATTGTTCCGCGGCCTTGGCACCGCGTACCGGCAAATTTCCTCGCGTGCCGGAACAGATGGCCTCACCCGGATTTGTTTGCATAGTGCATCGGGCGCCGCCCGGAGGATGCCATGAAGCCGTTTGCCCCGATATTAGCCGCCCTCGGCATCGTCTTCGTTTCCGCTGCCGGGGCGCCGGCCCAATCGCCGGTCGCTCCGGCTACGCAGAGCGCGGATGCGTTGCCGACGGAAGACTTCGTTCGCATGGTCGCCATCGGCGACATGTTCGAGATTCAGTCGAGCAAGATGGCCGTCGACAAGGCGCGGGACGAGACGGTCAAGCGCTTTGCCCGCATGATGATCGAGGCCCATCAGAAGACCTCCGCCGAGCTGAAGTCGACGGTCGAGGCAGCGCAGATCAAAGCGCAGATTCCATCGACGCTCGATCAGGCGCACAAGCTCAAGCTCGATCAGCTCCGTTCCGCCGCCGGCGACCGCTTCGACGCGACCTACGGCGCAATGCAGGTCGAGGCCCACCAGCAGGCGATCACGGTGTTCGAGAATTACGCGCGTGCGGGTGCGGACGCGAAGCTGAAGGAATGGGCCGAAGCCACCCTGCCAACTCTGAAGCAGCATCTCGAGGAAGCGAGCAAGCTGCGCCGCGAGGCTCAGCCAAGCAGGAGCTGACGACCTCGCCGCCTTTGCAAGAAAATGGAGGCTGTCGATGTCACAAGGGCGGACCACCACCAATCACGATGAGATTCGCCGTTGGGCCGAGGCCCGTGGCGGGCATCCGGCGACCGTCAGCGGCACGGCGCGCGGCGACGAGGCGGGCATCCTGCGTCTCGACTTCGATCCACGCGACGACAAGCTGGAGGAGATCTCCTGGGAAGAGTTCTTCTCCAAGTTCGACGACGCCAAACTTGCGTTCCTCTATCAGGACAAGACTGCGGACGGCGCCACTAGCCGTTTTCACAAATTCGTCGATCGTGCCGCAGACTGACGGCGGGCTGGCAGCCTGCGCGGAACCCGATGCCGGGGATTCCTGGCGTGTTGCCATGCAGGCCGGCGACTTGGCGCGGGCCTGGGCGATCAGCGACGCGGTGCTGGCGAACCGTTTGCGGCGCCGTGACCAGTGCTGGCATCGGCCGCGCCATGAGCAATTCATCTGGCGCGGCGCGCCGCTTGCCGGCCGTCGGGTGCTGGTGCGCTGCTACCATGGCCTCGGCGACACGATCCAGTTCCTCCGCTTCCTTGAGCCGCTGCGCGCCATCGCCGCCCATGTGATTTTGTGGGTGCAACCAGAACTGCTCACCCTCGCTCGCACCGCGCGCGGTTCGGACGAAATCCTGCCGCTTCATGACGGCGACGCTGGCGTCTCGTATGACGTCGATATCGAGATCATGGAACTTCCGCACGCGCTGCGCACGACGCTGTCGCAGCTGGCCCACCGCGTTCCCTACCTTCACGCAACGTCACACGCCAGGATCTCGACCATCAGCTCGGAAAATGTGTCGGTGGGGATCGTCTGGTCCGCCGGAGACTGGGACCAACGCCGGTCTTTGGACGCCGCCGCGCTCGCGACTTTGGTGGACCGGTGTCCATCGGTCGCCTTCCACAATCTCCAGCGCGGCCCCGCTCGCATCGATGGCACAGCGCTTGGCTTTCGCAACGCAGGTTCCGACGATATCGCCATCCTGGCTTCGCAAGTTTGCGAACTCGACCTGGTCGTGTCGGTCGACACGATGCTTGCTCATCTCGCCGGCGCGCTAGGCATCCCGGTCTACATTCTTCTCCATTCCGATTGCGACTGGCGCTGGATGAAGGAGCGTAGCGACAGCCCATGGTACCCGACGGCGCGCCTGTTCCGGCAGGATCGCCCGGGCGATTGGAACGCGGCCCTCGCCTCCCTCGCGACCACGGTTCAAGCCGCACGTGCGATGACCGGACGTGCCGTCACCTGACCCTGGGAACATTCGTTGGCTTCCCGCGTTCGCCCTCTACCTCGCCGCCGAAATCGATCGACTTTCGCCGGCAGGCGACGCCGTCTGCTTCCTCGCGCACCGGAGCTTGGCATGGACGTGGCGACCTCTCCTCGGCGCAAGATACGTGTCGGTGTCGTCGGGGTTGGCAACTGCGCCTCGTCTTTCGTTCAAGGCTTGCAATTCTATGCGGACGCCGCCGGAAACGAACCTTCGGCCGGCCTGATGCACGCCGAAATCGGCGGCTATCGTCTGCAGGACATCGAGATCTCGGCCGCTTTCGACGTCGACAAGAACAAGGTCGATCGCGACATCGCCGAAGCAATCTTTGCAGAACCAAACAATACGGCCCGTTTCGCCGACATTCTCCCACAAGGCGTCAAGGTGTACCGCGGACCGACCCTCGACGGTATCGGCCAATATGTCCGAGGTCGGGTCGAGGAATCCGACGCCCGCGTCGCTGACGTCGCCGCCATCCTTCGCGACACGGCCACTGACGTGGTCGTCTGCTATCTGCCGGTCGGCTCGCAACAGGCGACCGAGTGGTATGCGCTGCAGTCGCTCGAGGCCGGCTGCGCCTTCGTCAATTGCATCCCGGTCTTCATTGCTTCGCGCCCTGAATGGGCCGAGCGATTCCGCCTGCGCGGCCTTCCGATCATCGGCGACGACATCAAGAGTCAGGTCGGCGCGACGATCGTCCATCGCGTTCTCGCCAATCTGTTCCGCGAGCGCGGGGTGCAGATTGACCGCACTTATCAGCTCAACTTCGGCGGCAATACCGACTTCCAGAACATGCTGGAACGCGAACGCCTCGATTCCAAGAAGCGGTCGAAGACCGCCGCCGTCGCCAGCCAGTTCGATGTGCCGTTGCCGCCGGATTCGATTCACATCGGACCGAGCGATTACGTTCCGTGGCTTACGGACCGCAAATGGGCCTATATCCGGCTGGAAGGCACGACATTCGGCGGCGTGCCGCTCAACTTGGAAGTGAAGCTGGAGGTCTGGGACTCTCCGAACTCCGCCGGGATCGTTGTCGACGCGGTGCGCTGCGCCAAGCTTGCGCTGGACCGCGGCATTTCCGGACCGCTGGTCGGCCCCTCCAGCTACTTCATGAAATCGCCGCCGCGGCAGTTCACCGACAACGAGGCGCGCGAGCGCACGCTTCAGTTCATCCAGGAAGCCGGGTGAGGAACACCGGCCATGGACACGGTCTTCCACCTCATTCGCCACGCGCGCCACGATCAGGTGCACACCGTCCTCGTCGGCCGCATGCCGGGTGTCGGCCTTTCGGAGGCCGGCCGCGCCGAGGCCGCAGATTTGGCTGAGACCCTCGCCCATCGTCCGATTGCCTTGCTGCAGACGAGTCCGCGTCGGCGCGCGCGGGAGACCGCAGCCATTATCGGTGAACGGCTCGGCTTGCCGGTGCAGATCGTCCGGGCGCTGGACGAGCTCGACGTCGGCGCCTGGTCCGGCATGTCCTTCGAAGCTTTGGCCGATGATCCAGCCTGGCAGCGCTGGAACGCCTCGCGCTCGCGCGCCAGACCTCCTTCGGGCGAATCGATGGAGGACGTTCTGCGTCGCCTCCGCACGCATATGGCGTGTCTGCAGCGGCAACACCCAGGCAAGGAGATCGCGCTCGTCAGCCATGCCGAACCGATCAGGACCGTTGTCCTCCACCGCCGCGGATGGTCTTTCGACGATTTCGCCCGTGTGGAGATCGCGCCAGCCTCCGTCACCACCCTCGCTGGCATCGAGGCGAAGTTGCAGGAGACCGTCGCGACATGACCGCCACCACCAAGGCCGGATCCATGGAAACGCTGTCACGCGAGCGGCTGCGCCAGCAGATCGAGGAACTGGGCCCGTGGTTCCAGAACCTGAACCTGCAGGGCGAGCCGACGGCCCCGGCTCACTATCTCGGCGACTATCCCAACGTAAAATGGCGCCGGTTCCGCGACGCGCTGCCCGCGCGGCTCGATGGCTGTAGCGTGTTGGACATCGGTTGCAATGCTGGCTTCTACGCGATGGAGATGAAGCGGCGCGGCGCCGCACGCGTGCTCGGCATCGACTTCGATCCCGATTACCTGTCCCAGGCGCGGTTCGCCGCCGCGGTCAATGGGCTCGACGTCGAATTTCGTCAGATGTCGGTCTACGACATCGGCCAGATCGGCGAGCGTTTCGACATCGTCCTGTTTCTCGGCGTCCTCTACCACTTGCGACACCCGCTTCTGGCGCTGGATTTGATCCACGAACATGTGGCGCGCGACGTGCTGGTGTTCCAGTCGATGCTGCGCGGCAGCGATACAGTCGCGCCGATGGCCGAGAACTACGACTTCTGGGAAACCGAACCGTTTGAGCAGTTGGGTGCACCGCGAATGGTGTTCATCGAGCACCGCTATGCCGACGACCCGACCAACTGGTGGGTTCCGAACCGCGCCTGCGTCGAGGCGATGCTGCGTAGCGCCGGTTTCGACATCGTCGATCATCCGGAGGAGGAGGTCTTCATCTGCCGCCGCCATTCGCAGAAGAAGGAGGCGCGGCATGATTGAAGCGGTCATGCTCTGGAACGAGCCGAACAACAAAAGCCATTGGGACCCCGAATTGGACCCGGACTGGGCCCGCTTCGCGGAAATGGCGGTGGCCGCGGCCAAGTCTATCCATGCACGTCGCCCCGACCTTGACGTGGTGCTCGGCGGCATCTCGCCGATCGATCCGGGCTTCATCCGCAACATGGAACGCCAGGGCGTGCTCGATCAGGTCGACGTGGTCGCGCTGCACGGTTTTCCTCTCGATTGGAACCTGTGGCCGCTGGCGGAGTGGCCGGCGAAGATCGATGAGATCCGTGCGGTGACTTCGCTGCCGATCTGGATCACGGAAGTCGGGGTCTCTTCGTTCGGCGCCGAGGAAGTGCAGGAATGGGGCTTGCGCGCCACGGCCGAAATACTGCGGGGCCGCGTTCCGCGCATCCACTGGTACAGCCTCTACGACCTGCCGCGCACCTGGCCGGCAACGACACGTCACCGCGAGGCCGAGGGCTCGTCCTACTATCGACACTTCTACATGGGGCTGCTGCGCGAGGACGGAACGCCGAAGCGGGCCTTGGAGGAGTTCGCTCGCCATACGCCGGACCTCGGCATCTGCCAGTGGTTCCATTTCGAGGACCATCGCCTCGATGACGCCGTGGCCTGGTTGAAGCGGCTCGGGGTGCGCCACCTGCGCACAGGGCTGTCCTGGGCCGATAGCTTCCGACCAAACGCCGTGGCCTGGTTCGACCGGCAGATGGCAGCCTTGAGCGATTTCGACGTGACGCTGACTTTCTGTTTCACGCCGGAGCATCGCGGCCTGGCGCCCCATCACACCAGCCCGCCGATCGATCCCCAGGAGTTCGCCGCCTTCTGTGCGGCAATGGTCGAGCGATACGCCGGGGCCAAGCAGCAATCCCTCGGCACCGACAAGACGGATCGCGTGCCGATGCCCGCGGGCTGACCTGGGCTTGTTCACCGACGGAGAGGCCGGACATGGCGAAGCGGATTTTGATCACCGGCGGCGCTGGCTTCATCGGCTCTCATACGGCCGATCTTCTCCTGCGCCGCGGCTACGAGGTCCGCGCGCTCGACAATCTGTCGCCTCAGGTGCATGGGGGCGCTGAGCGCCCTGCCTATCTCGCCCCAGAGGTCGAACTGCAACGTGGCGACATTCGCGACCCGGACGCAGTCGCCAACGCCTTGCGCGACGTTGACGCCGTCCTCCATCTCGCCGCGGCGGTCGGGGTCGGCCAAAGCATGTACGAAATCAGCACCTATACCGCCATTAACGAGCTCGGCACCGCTGTTCTGCTTGAAGCGCTCGCGCGCCAGCCAGTGGGCCGTCTCGTCTGCGCCTCGTCGATGAGCGTTTACGGCGAGGGGCTTGCGCGACGGCCGGACGGCCGTACCGTCGACCCACCCGACCGCTCGCTGACGCAACTGCGTCGCGGTGACTGGGAAGTGCACGATCACGATGGCGCCCCGCTCACCCCGCTTCCGACGCCCGAGACCAAGACGCCGGCGCTGAGTTCCGTCTACGCCCTGAACAAGTTCGCCCAGGAGCGCATGTGTCTGATCGCCGGCCGTGCCTATGCGATCCCCACGATCGCCTTGCGCTTCTTCAATGTGTATGGGCCGCGCCAGGCGCTGTCGAACCCCTATACCGGCGTCCTCGCGATCTTCGCCTCCCGCTTGCTGAATCGCCGGCCGCCCCTTGTCTTTGAGGACGGCAACCAGCGTCGCGATTTCGTTCACGTTCATGACGTCGCCCGCGCCTGCCTGCTCGCACTCGAAGCGGAGGGCAATGACGGCGAAGTGTTCAATGTCGGCTCCGGCGAAAGCCGGTCGGTGCTCGAAGTCGCCCGCGCGCTGATGGAGGCGATGGGCACGCCGGGGCCGGAGCCGCAGATCCTCGGCCGCTACCGCGCCGGCGACATCCGGCACTGCTTCGGCGACATCGACAAGATCCGCCGGCAACTGGGCTTTTCTCCCGAAGTCGATCCCCGTGTCGGCTTTGCCGAACTGGCGGAATGGCTGTCTGAGCAGGTGGCGGAGGACGCGGTCGAGCTCGCGACGGCTGAGCTCGAACGAAGGGGACTGGTGGCATGACCCTTTACGACACCACGCAGCGTCCCGGCCGGATCGTGGTGACCGGCGGATGCGGCTTTGTCGGCAGCAACCTCGCGGCCGCACTGGCCGCGCGCGGCCATCCGGTTCTCGTCTTCGACAATCTCTCGCGCGGCGGCAGTGCCGACAACGCCTCGTGGCTGCAGCGCCAGCATGGCGATCGCATCAGCCTGCAGCTTGGTGACATCCGCGACGCTGATGCGGTCAGCGAAGCCATCGTCGGAGCGGCTGCGGTCCTCCATCTCGCCGGTCAGGTGGCTGTGACCTCCAGCGTCGCCGATCCGGTCGAGGACTTCACCATCAATCTCGTCGGCACGTTGACCGTGCTGGAAACGATCCGGCGTCACAGCCCGCAGACGGCCTTGTTGTTCGCCTCGACGAACAAGGTTTATGGGCGGGTGCTCGAACCGGACGCGGTGTTCCTCCAGGGTATGCAGTATTGCCCGCGCCGTGAGGATCTTCAGGACGGTGTGGACGAGGGCACGCCGCTCGATCTGCACAGCCCCTATGGCTGTTCCAAGGGCGCGGCCGATCAATATGTCCGGGACTATGCTCGCGTGTATGGACTGAAAACCGCCGTTCTGCGTATGAGCTGCATCTACGGCCCGCGCCAGTACGGCACCGAGGATCAGGGCTGGATCGCGCATTTCATCCTCAGCGCGCTCCGTAGCGAGCCGATCACCATCTTCGGAGACGGCTTCCAGGTGCGCGATGCGCTGTTCATCGACGATGCCGTCGATGCCTGGCTCCGCGTCTTGGACAAGGTCGAGGCGCGCCCCGGCGCGATCTACAATCTCGGCGGCGGTCCCGACAACGCGCTAAGCCTGCGCGAGCTGATCGGCTTCATGACGACCGCGCTCGAACTCCACCCCGAACTGCGCCGCGCCGCATGGCGACCGGGCGATCAGCCCTGGTACGTCTCCAACATTGGCGCTCTCGGCCGCGATCTCGGCTGGTCTCCACGCACCGACCTCGTCACAGGCCTCCACGCTCTGGCCGACTGGCTTCGCGGACAGCCGGGCTCTGCAGCGGAAGCGCCGAAGATTGCCGAGGTTCTGGCATGAGGGTCGCTCTGATCAATCCGCACTGGTGTTTCGACGGCAGCATCTATTTCGGCTGCCGGGCGCCGCATTTGCCGACCGAGCTCGGCGTGACGCGGCAGATGCTGGAGCGCGATGGCCATGTGGTCGAGCTGATCGATGCCCACATGTTCCACCTCAGCCACGCCGACATCCGCGCCGCCCTCGTTTCCTTTAAGCCGGATATGACGGTGCTGACGACGGCCCCGACCTACCTGTTCTGGCGCTGCGCGCCGCCGGAATTGCGCGTCTGCCAGGATTTGGTGAACGCGATCCGCGATCTTTGCCCGCTTTTCGTCGCCGTCGGCCCCCATGGCTCGACGACCCCCCGCACCACGCTGCGCAAGCTCGGCGTCGACATCGTCGTCATGGGCGAATGCGAGGGTGTGATCGCGCGGCTCGCGGGCGGCGCCGAAATCGGCCTGCCGGGGACCTGCGTGCGGTACGGCGGTGAAATTCGGGTATTCGGCGGCCCGCAAGCCGCCACCTTCATCGACCAGCCTCCCCTCGTCTGGGACGACGCGCTGGTCCACGCGCACGATCATCATCACCATCGTTTCGACGCCGAGCCGGTCGGGCCCGGGGCGGAGGTCGAAGCTTCCCGCGGCTGTCCCTATAGCTGCACGTTCTGCGCCAAAGAGAATTTCCGCAACCGCTACCGGCGGCGTGACCACGAGGCCGTTCTGGCGGAGATCGACCGGCTGCAGCGCCAGGGCATCACCTATCTCTACTTTATCGACGAGATCTTCCTGCCCAATCGGCCGCTGCTCGAAGGGCTGGTCGGCCGCGGTCTCGCCTTCGGCGTCCAGACCCGGATCGACCTCTGGAAGCCCGACATGATCGAACTGCTGGGCCACGCCGGCTGTGTGTCGATCGAGGCGGGCGTGGAAAGCCTGACACCGGAGGGGCGAGCCGCCCTCGACAAGCGCTGCAAGCTCGACACCGAAGCGCTGACGGCGCTACTGCTCAAGGCACGCCGGCACGTCCCCTTCGTTCAGGCCAACCTCATTGAGACGCCGGACGATGACGATGAGGTGGTGCAACGCTGGCGCGCGGACATGCGTGACGCCGGCGTGTGGGCCAACGACCCGGTGCCGTTGTTCCCCTATCCCGGCTCGCCTGACTACCGCAAGCTTTGGGGCGAGCCGGACGATGGCGCCTGGGAGCGCGCTCACGACTATTATCTCGCCCAGTTCGACCGCTTCAGCGACGTTCAGGACGAGCGTCCGCTCCCCCTCGCTGCGCTCGAGCGCGAGGCGCGCGTATGAAGGCGCCGCTTCCGCACCTGCTGATGACGACAGATGCCGTAGGCGGCGTGTGGGTCTACGCCTCGACTCTCGCGACTGGGCTCATCCGCCGCGACTGGAGAGTCACTCTCGCAGTTCTGGGCCCGCCGCCGTCTGTTGCTCAGCGCGAGGAACTCCCAACTCATCCCGATCTGCGCCTTCTTCATGTCGACGCGCCGCTCGAATGGCAGGATCCAGATGGTCGCCATCTTGCGCGCACCTGCCACGCACTCGAGATCCTGACGGCGGAGCAGTCGCCGGACCTCGTCCACATCAACGGCTTTCGCGAGGCGCTCGCCGACTTCCGCCGTCCCTGTCTCGTCGCGGCGCATTCCTGCGTCTGCTCCTGGTGGCGCGCCGTTCATGGCTGCGCGCCGACCGCGCCTGAATGGGCCCGGTACGCCGAAAACGTCTCCGCCGGTTTGGCCGCATCCGACATCTGGATTGCGCCGACGCGTGCCTTTCGCGACACGATCGAGTGGTTGCATCGGCCGCTGCAGCCCGGTCTGGTCGTCCATAACGGGCTCGATCACGCGTCGGCGGACGCCACCGACAAGACTCCGATCATTCTCTCGGCCGGGCGGCTGTGGGATCCGGCCAAGAACGTCGCTGCCATCATGGATTGCGCCGCGGAGCTCCCGTGGCCGATCCGCATTGCCGGACCGGTCGCAAGCGGGACCCACGCGCCTTCCGGCTGCACGCTGCTCGGCCCGCTTCCCCGCGCCGCGCTGCTCGCCGAAATGCGCGCGGCCGCCATCTTCGTCTCACCGGCGCTTTACGAGCCCTTCGGCCTGACCACCCTCGAAGCCGCCGCCGCCGGCTGCGCTCTCGTCCTCGCCGACATTCCAAGCTTCCGTGAATTGTGGTCGGAGGCCGCCGTTTTCGTCGATCCTTGCGACGCGGCTGCATTGTCCACGGCCCTTCGGCGTCTGTGCGGCGACGAAGCGGACCTCCGGCGGCTGCAGCAGGCGGCTCGACGCCGCGCCCAGCGCTACACAGCCGAAGCCATGGTCGCGCGCCACGAACGCATCTACCGCATGTTGCTGCGCCAGCACCCCGGCGCCTCCGCTCAACCGGCCGGTCCCGTGGAGGCGCATGCATGAACTTCGTTCTGTTCTACCACTCTTTCGCGTCCTGCTGGAATCACGGCAACGCCCATTTCCTGCGCGGCATCTGCCGCGAGCTCCACGCTGTCGGCCATCGCGTCACGGTCTGGGAACCGCAGGACGGATGGAGCCGGACAAATGCAATCGCCGACGGCGGCGCGGCCGCGCTCGCCGAGGCCGAGAGGCTGGTTCCCGGCGTGGCGCTGCGGCACTACGCCCCCGATTTTGATCTCGACCAGGCGCTCGACGGCGCCGATGTCGTGATCGTTCATGAATGGAATACGCCGGCTCTCGTCGCCGCGATCGGTCGGCGCCGCGCTGCCGGCGGCGCATTCCAACTGCTGTTCCATGACACGCACCATCGCGCTGTCTCGGCGCCAGGCGAGATCGAGGCCTTTGATCTCGATGGCTATGACGCCGTGCTCGCCTTCGGCGAAGTGCTGAGCGAAATCTACCGCGACCGCGGCTGGGGCCGCGACGTTTTCACTTGGCATGAAGCCGCCGACACCGCCCTATTCCGCCCGCTTGCGGTCGAGGCGGATGGACCGGATCTCGTCTGGATCGGCAATTGGGGCGACGGCGAGCGCGCGGCCGAGTTGGAGCGCTTCCTGATCGCGCCGGTGACATCCCTCGGCCTTAAGACGCGCATCCATGGGGTGCGCTACCCCGCTTCCGTGCGCGAACGCTTCGCCGATCTCGGCATCGACTATGCCGGGTGGCTGCCGAACCACGCCGTGCCTGCCACCTTTGCCGCGTCACGGTTGACCGTCCATGTGCCGCGCCGGCCCTACGCCGAAAGCTTGCCGGGCATTCCGACCATCCGCGTGTTCGAGGCGCTGGCCTGCGGCCTCCCGCTAGTCTGCGCGCCATGGGACGATGCCGAGAACCTGTTCCCGCAGGGCGCTTATCTCACCGCGGCAAGCAGCGAGGCAATGACCATGGCCATTGACCGGATCCTTCGCGACGCCGCGCTTGCCGCCCACCTCCGGGTCACCGGCCTCGCCACGATCCAGGCCCGCCATACCTGCCGTCACCGCGTTGCCGAACTTCTCGCCATTCTCGATCGCGACGCCGCGGCCGAACGTACCCGCCAACCGCAACGGGCCCACGCATCATGAAGATCGTGTTTTTCGGATCGAGCCTCGTCTCCTCATACTGGAACGGCGCGGCGACCTATTATCGCGGCCTTCTCAAGGCGCTTGCCGCGTCCGGTCACGACATCACCTTTTACGAGCCGGACGCGTTCGACCGTCAGAACCACCGCGACATGGCGGATCCGGACTGGGCCCGGATCGTCGTCTATCCCGCCACGACCGAAGGATGGCAGCAGGCACTGGCTTCCGGGGCAGCGACCGCCGACCTGCTGGTCAAGGCGAGCGGCGTCGGCGTGTTCGACGCCGAGCTGGAAGAAGCTGTCCCGCTCGCGGCGCGCGAGGGAACGATCACCGCCTACTGGGACGTCGACGCACCCGCCACCCTCGATGCGATCGCGGCGCAGCCGGACCATCATCTGCGGCGGGCCATTCCGCGCTATCGCATCGTCTTCACCTACGGCGGTGGCGAACCCGTCGTGCGTGGCTACCGGGCCTGGGGCGCCGGGCACTGCGTGCCGATCTACAACGCGTTGGATCCCGACGTCCATCATCCCGTCCCGGCCGAACCGGACCTCGTCTGCGATCTCAGCTTTCTCGGCAATCGCTTGCCGGATCGCGAGCAGCGCGTCGACTCCTTTTTCCTGACCGTTGCGCGCGCGGCGCCGCGCCGCTCCTTCGTGCTCGGCGGCGCGGGATGGGACACGAAGGACGTTCCGCCGAATGTGCGCCGCATTGGCCATGTCGGATCCGCTCGTCACAACGCCTTCTATGCGTCCGCCCTGGCCACGCTCAACATCAACCGTGACAGCATGGCTCGCTACGGCTTCTCGCCGCCGACGCGGATCTTCGAGGCTGCCGGCGCGGGCGCCTGCATCATTACCGATTCCTGGGACGGCATCGAACAGTTCCTCGCACCGGGCGAAGAAATCCTTGTCGCCCACGACGGCGCGGAGGTCGGCGCGTTGCTGGAAGGCCTCGACCCGCAACGCAGCCGCCGGATCGGCGCGGCGGCGCGGGCGCGGGTCATGGCCGAGCACACCTACGCCCGCCGCGCGGCGCAGGTCGCAGCGGCGCTCGACATTCCTTTCACACCGGAGGCGGCCGCATGAGCGGGCTCGACATTGCCATCCTCGGACTTTCGATCACGTCGTCCTGGGGCAACGGACACGCCACGACCTATCGCTCCTTGTTGCGCGCGCTGGCCGAACGCGGTCATCGCATAACCTTCTACGAGCGCGACACGCCCTGGTACCGGCCGCATCGCGATCTCGAAGATCCACCCTATTGCCGGGTCGCGCTCTATCGGAATCTGAGCGACATTCCACGCGAGCACGCGGCCGCCATTGTTGGCGCCGATCTGGTCGTGCTCGGCTCCTACGTGCCCGACGGAGCGATCCTCGCCGACTGGCTGACCACGCACGCGCGCGGCGTCACCGCCTTCTACGACATCGATACGCCAGTGACCCTGGCGCGGCTGGAGGCCGGAAAACCCGATTATATCAGCGCGCCGATGATCCCCCGCTTCGACCTCTATCTCTCCTTCACCGGCGGTCCCGTTCTCGACCTGATCGAAGAACGCTATGGCAGCCCGCGGCCGCGGCCTCTCTATTGCGCGGTCGACCCGGACTGCCACGCACCAGTCGCGGCCGAGTCACGCTGGACGCTCGGCTATCTCGGCACCTACAGCGCTGACCGCCAGCCAACGCTGCAGCAGCTCCTGCTCGATGCCGCGGGGCAGTCGCCTGAAGACCGGTTCGTCGTCGCTGGGGCGCAGTACCCGGACACGCTGCAATGGCCGGACAACGTCGACCGCTTCGAGCATGTCGCGCCGGCTGGCCATTCCGCCTTCTACAGCAGCCAGCGCTTCACGCTGAACGTGACCCGCGCAGACATGAAGGCCACCGGCTATTCGCCGAGCGTGCGGCTGTTCGAGGCGGCGGCCTGCGGCGTTCCAATCATCACCGACCGCTGGCCCGGCCTGGAGACCTTCTTCACGCCGAACCAGCACATACTCACAGCTGAGACGACCGCCGACGTGCTCGACATCGTGCGTGAGCTGCCGGAGGAGCGTCGTCGAAGCATCGCCGCCGCGGCGCGCCGCCTCGTCATGGAGCGCCACACCGCCGCGCACCGCGCTCGGGAGCTCGAGACCTACTACGAGGATGCGTTGCGCCATCGGCAGCGCCGCAGCATCGGTGCCGTGGCCTGATGACGTGGCGGAACAAAGCATGACAGCGTTCGTTTGTACCTGAAACACCCACGTCGATCTTGCAAACGTCGTTGTGCGCGACCCGGCGCCGATCGCATCGGCGAGAAGTGCCGGTGTTGATGCCTGACCGCGGTGTCCACTTGCGGCACGTGCCGTAACGGATGGTAGCCAAAGCAAGTGATGGAGAGTGGCGGATGGCGCGTGCAGCAAACAGGCTCGACGTCGTAGTGACTGGCGGTGCCGGCTTTATCGGCTCGAACCTCTGTGACCGATTGATCCAGCGGGGACACCGGGTCATTTGCATCGACAACCTCTTTACTGGTGAAATCGCCAATATTAGACCTTTACTGAACCATCCGTCCTTCACGTTTATCGAACACAACGTCAGGGATCCGGTCGACCTCGGCGGGCCCGTCGACCGCATCTACAATCTCGCCTGCCCCGCCTCGCCGCGGCACTACCAGCGCGATCCCATAGGCACCATGAACACATGCGTTCTCGGCGCTCAGAACGTGCTGGAATTGGCCCGCCGCAAGGGCGCCCGGGTCCTGCAGGCCTCCACCAGCGAGGTCTATGGCGATCCGGAGATCCATCCGCAGCCGGAGAGCTATGTCGGCGCCGTCAATCCCATCGGCCCGCGCGCCTGTTACGATGAAGGCAAGCGCGCCGCCGAAACATTGTTCTTCGATTACCATCGCCTGTTCGGCGTCCCCATCAAAGTGGCGCGGATCTTCAACACCTACGGCCCGCGCATGCTCGAGAACGACGGCCGCGTCGTGTCGAATTTCATCGTTCAGGCGCTGCGCGGGGAACCGATCACGCTCTACGGCGACGGTTCGCAGACTCGCTCGTTCTGTTACATCGACGATCTCCTCGCCGGGCTCGAACTGCTGATGGAGAGCCCGGGCGACATTGTCGGTCCCTGCAATCTCGGCAATCCCCACGAGGTCTCTGTGAAGGAGATCGCCAAGCTCGTCCTCGCCCGTACCGGTTCGCGCTCCCGCCTTGTGTATCGGCCCCTTCCGCAGGACGATCCGAAGCGGCGGCGTCCGATCATCGATCGGGCCCACGCGCTGCTCGGCTGGACGCCGCGTGTCGACCTGGCGGACGGTCTGCAGGCGACCATCGACTATTTCTCGCTGAAGATGCTGATGGCCGAAGCGCCGCATGCGGCGGCCCGCGCCGCCGTGCCGCCCCTCGCGGTCCGGCGTCTCGCCGTCGCCAGCCGCAGCCGGCACTAATCACCCGGCATCTGCTGGAACCGCCGCCTGCGACCCGGCGTTGCTCAAGACACCCACCGCAGGAAGCTTCCCATGCAGGTGATCGAGATCGCATTCCACAACTGCCACGTGCCTGATTGGGCAGAGGACGAAATTCGCGACCGTGTCGCCAAACTCGACCGCATCTACAGCCGGCTCCAGTCCTGCCGCGTCCGTGTCGACCAGCGTGCCACCAACAGCAACGGAACGATTCCGCCGGTCGTGCGCATCGAGCTCGGGATCCCAGGCCAGCGCGACATCGTCGTCAGCCATGAGCCGGATCGGCTGCAGCAACGGTTTCAGGATCCTGACCTGCACAACGCCATCAACGAGGCCTTTTACCTCGCGGAACGTCAGCTCGTCGAACTGAAGAATCGCCGCCAGGGCCGCACGAAAGAGCCGCAGCACGATTCCGAAAACCAGTTCGTAGGGCAGGTCGCAGAGCTCGTCCCCGACCGCGACCATGGTTTCCTCCTGACCGCGACGGGAACCCTGCTCTATTTTCACCGCAACAGTGTCGTCACCGGCGATTTCGACTCGCTCCAGCGCGGCGATGAAGTGTTTTACGTCGAGACCGCCGGCGACACGGGGCCGACGGCATCGAAGGTGCGTCGCAAGCCCGTTGCGACACAGGGCGCTAACAACGGAGCAGGGCGATGACGAAGCGCGTCGAGGACAAGCAGCAGCGCGATGACTCCGGCTCGGTTGTCTCGGGCGGCGGTTTGCATCAGCGCGGCAAGACCGAGCCGCCCCGCCGCAACCGTGAGCCCGGTGCCGCCGGCCAGCAGGGCGACTTCATTCCCTCGAGCCCAACGCAAACCGGCCATCGCGAGCACGAGCCGGCACCGGAGCCGAAGCGCAGGCGGCCTTGAGCCGCGCGCGACGTCTTGATGAGAGTCGCCGCCCCTAGCCGCGCCGCCGTCTGAAATCCCGCAGGATCTCCCGCGCGGCATTGTGGCCGGGTGCGCCGGTGACGCCGCCACCGGGATGGGTGCCGGATCCGCACATATAGAGGCCGGAGATCGGCCCGCGGTAATCCGCGTGGCCAAGCATAGGCCGCGCGGAAAAAATCTGTCCGAGATCGAGCGCGCCGTGGAAAATGTCGCCGCCGATCAGGCCGAAAGTCCGTTCGAGATCGAGCGGGCTGAAGATCTGCCGCCCAATCACCGACGCCTTGAAGTTGGGCGCATAGGCATTGACCGTGTCGATCATCAGGTCCGCCACCGTCTCGCGGTGATCGTCCCACGACCCGTCATCCGGCAATTGCGCCGCCACGTGCTGGCAGAACAGGCTGGCGACATGCTGTCCGGGTGGCGCGAGCGTCTCGTCGAGCGTTGACGAGATCACCATTTCGACGATCGGGCGCCGCGACCATCCGAACTGCCGCGCGTCGAAATAGGCCTTCTCCATATAGGCGAGGCTCGGGGCGATGATGATGCCGGCCGTATGGTGCTCCGCTTGTGCGCGCCCCGGCAACGCCGTGAAATCCGGCAGCTCCGACAGCGCAACGTTCATCCGGAACGTACCGGAGCCGCAACGCCATGTCTCCATGCGCCGGCGAAAGTCCTGCGGCAGGACCGCGGGATCCATTAGGTCGAGATACAGCAGCTTCGGATTGACATTGGCAATGACGGCAGCGGCACGGATCGTCTCCCCGCCCTCCGTCACGACGCCGACGGCGCGGCCTTTCTCGACCAACACTTCGCGCACACCCGTCGACAGCCTGATCTCGGCGCCGCGCGCGACGGCCGCCTTCGCCATCGCCTGCGTGATCGCGCCCATGCCGCCGATCGCATGCCCCCACGCCCCCTTGCTGCCGTTCACCTCGCCGAAGCAGTGATGCAGCAGCACATAGGCCGACCCCGGCGTGTACGGACTGGCATAATTGCCGACCACACCGTCGAAACCGTAGGCCGCCTTGATCGGCGCGCTCTCGAACCAGCCGTCGAGATAATCGCCAGCCGAAGCCGTGAACAATTCCAGCAGGTCGCGCTGCGCTTCGATCCCCAGGCCGCGCAGCCGGTTGCCCACACGCCCCGCCTTGATCAACTCGGCGATCGCCGCCAACGGCCGCCCCTCGACGAGATTGGGCGGGGTCTCCAACACCAGCGCCCGCAGCACGTCGGCGACGCGCTCCAGTCGGGCATGATAGGCATCGAGCCGCGACGCGTCGCGCGCCGAAAACTTGGCCACTTCCGCCGCTGTCCGGCCGCCGCCGACCTTCAGGTAGCGGCCGTCTTCCAGCGGCAGGAAGTTGGCGATCTGTCGCTGCACGATGCGCAGGCCATGCGCGGCGAGATCGAGATCGCGGATGATCTTTGGATTGAGCAGCGAGACCGTGTAGGACGCCACCGAATTGCGGAAGCCGGGATGGAATTCCTCGGTCACAGCGGCGCCGCCGACCACGGCGCGCCGCTCCAGGACCAGCGGCTTCAGCCCGCCGGCGGCCAGATAGGCCGCGCAGACGAGGCCGTTATGGCCGCCACCGATGATGACAACGTCTGCCACGCAGACTCTCCGCTAGCACCCTCGCGATATAGCACAATCGCGAGAGTGCGTAGCGGTGATCCGCCGACCGGCAGGCGGTCAGGCGTACTGACGCGTCAGGCGTTCAGGAAATGCGCGTCCTGCGCCTGGCGCAGCTTCAGCAGCGTGCTGTCGCCGATCTCGAGATGCGCGCCGGTGAGAACCTCCCCTGCCTTCACCGGGGTGC
>Ga0182741_1001902_pt1 | contig 25512 bp, 24 predicted proteins | sample eDN5th37CBELigOP_FD_128874 | JGI IMG/M metagenome (GOLD analysis project Ga0182741, IMG submission 128874) | Enriched Organic Plus compost microbial communities from Emeryville, California, USA - eDNA 5th pass 37_C BE-Lig OP (version 2) (version 2) ... | reverse complement strand
GGCGAAGCGGGCCGATCCCACGCGGCAGTCCGACCGGGCGCGCCGGGACGAGGCCTTGCGGCCAGAGATCCTGCGCGTGTTCGAGGAGAACTGGCGCGTCTACGGCGTGCGCAAGGTCTGGCGGCAGCTGGGCCGAGAAGGCTTCGATATTGCCCGATGCACGGTGGCAAGGCTGATGAAGGGCATGGGCGTTCAGGGGATTATTCGCGGCAAGCCGCACCGGACCACGATCCCGGACAAGAAGGCGCCATGCCCGCTGGACAAGGTCAACCGCCAGTTTCGCGTGCCTGCGCCGAACATGCTCTGGGGTCGTCCATTGTGGCGCCATTGGTCCGAGCCCAATGGACGACGACTTCACCTATGTCGCCACCTGGAAAGGCTTCGCTTACGTCGCGTTCGTCATCGATGCCTATGCCCGCAAGATTGTGGGCTGGCGCGTCAGCACTTCCGCCCATGCAGGGTTCGTGCTCGATGCCTTGGAGCAGGCCGTGCATGATCGGCGCCCGTCCAAGGGCATGGGGCTGGTCCACCATAGCGACCGCGGTTCGCAGTACCTGAGCATTCGCTACAGTGAGCGGCTGGCGGAAGCTGGCATCGAACCATCGGTGGGCAGCGTCGGCGACAGCTATGACAACGCCTTGGCCGAGACGATCAATGGCCTCTTCAAGGCTGAGGTTATCCACCGTCGCGGCCCGTGGCGCAGCTTCGAGGCTGTCGAATATGCCACGCTGGAATGGGTCGACTGGTTCAACAACCGCCGTCTGCTCGAACCGATCGGGAACATCCCGCCTTCGGAAGCAGAGGCCAACTTCTACGCCGCTCTGGAAACTGAAGACATGGCCGCGTAACTAACCCAAATCAGCCTCCGGAAAACCCGGCGCGGTTCATCCCGAGCGTGCGGAACAGATCTACCGGGCCAAAGCCTCCGGAGTGCTCAAAGCTGAAGTTCGAGCTATACACGAAAAACTCTTCGAAAAAGTTGAAGATGAGAATGAGAAGGCAATCGCACTTCTGATGGTGGTCGTGGGGTTATGGCTGACGGATCGTGTCTGGAGTTCCACGGCAGAATCCGATTCCCTTCGGCAGTCGCTGGGTCAGACCTACCGGCGGGAGTGTCAGGAAATGCTGTACGAGTTCTTGGTGGAGCAGGCTGGATAGGCTTCCCGTGCCTGAACCATGATGCAGTCTTTGCCCGAGGCTCCGACCGTCTCGGGCGACCTTGCATTTTATCTCGCCAGCAGCCCGACCCTGGGGCATCTCTTGGGGCATAACCCTCTCCGTCGCCCAACCGCCATGACGCAGCAGGTCGCGAGCCAATCTAAGCTATTCCGTCGAAAAGGTCCGGAAAGATCCCGTTCGTGAGAACAGAAAATATCATCTTCTTATTGACTTAGATGAATTGGCTGGGGCGGTAGGATTCGAACCTACGGTACACGGTACCAAAAACCGTTGCCTTACCACTTGGCCACGCCCCAACTTGTGGAGGCGTATCTAGCCAAGCCGACGGGGGGGTGCAAGAGGCAAAAAGGAAAAATCTTGTGGCTTTCGCGCCGGAGTTCTATGGGCCCGCCATGGAACAGGTTGATACAGTCATTCTTGGCGCCGGGGCGGCCGGGCTTTTCTGCGCCGGCTCGATCCTGGGGCAGGCGGACGAGCGGACGCAGCGGATCGTCGTGCTGGATCATGCCCGCGCACCGGGCGAGAAGATCCGCATCTCGGGCGGTGGACGGTGCAATTTCACCAATCTCGCGACCGGGCTCGATCGCTTCGTTTCGGGCAACCCGCGCTTTGCGGCATCGGCCCTGGCCGGCTTCACGCCGGCGGATTTTCTTGCCCTGGTCGAGCAGGCGGGCATCGCCTGGCACGAAAAGACGCTGGGGCAACTGTTTTGCGATGGCAGCGCGCGACAGATCATCGATATGCTGCTGCACCGGATGCGCGGTGCCGAATTGCGGCTTGGGATTGCCGTGGCGGGGGTAGAGCCGGCAGGTGGCGGCTTCGTCGTCGCCACCGCGCGGGGGCCGCTGGCGGCGCGGCGTGTGGTCGTGGCAACGGGCGGCAAATCGATTCCCAAGATGGGGGCGACGGGGATCGGATATGACATCGCCGCCCGTTTCGGGCTTGCGCTGGCCGAGCCAAGGGCCGGGCTGGTGCCGCTGACCTTCGCCCAGCAGGATCTGGACCTTTGCCGGCCGCTGGCCGGATTGTCGGTCGCGGCCGAGGTCAGCCATGGCGCGGGACGGCGGCGCACCCGCTTTCGCGACGGGCTGCTTTTTACCCATCGCGGGCTGTCGGGACCGGCGATCCTGCAAATTTCGAGCTTCTGGCGGCCGGGGGAGGAGATCGCCGTGGATCTGGCGCCGGATACGGATGTCGCGGCGGGCCTGCGAGAGATCCGCGGCCAGGGCGGGCGGCTGGGCGTGGGATCGGCCTTGTCGCGCTGGCTGCCCGCCCGGCTGGCCGAGGCGATCGCCGCCGAGGCGGGGCTGGCGGGCGCGCGGCTGGCCGACCAGGGCAATGCCGCGCTCGAGCGGCTGGGGGCGCGGGTGAATCGCTGGACCCTGCGCCCGGTCGGCAGCGAAGGCTGGCGCACGGCCGAGGTCACGGTGGGCGGCGTCGATACGCGTGCGCTCGATTCGCGGAGCATGCAGGTGAAATCCGTCCCCGGCCTTTACTTCATCGGCGAGGTGGTCGATGTCACCGGCTGGCTCGGCGGCTATAATTTCCAATGGGCCTGGGCCTCGGCCCATGCCGCGGCCCAGGCCATTGCGGCCGGCTGATCAGTCCATCACCGGATCGGATTTGGCCAGCGCGTCGAAGCGCATGAGCGAGGCGATCAGCGCCGGCATCCGCTCCAGCTGGATCATGTTCGGCCCGTCGGAGGGCGCGTTGTCGGGATCCTGATGCGTCTCGATGAAGACGCCGGCCACGCCCAGCGCCACCGCCGCCCGTGCCATGACCGGCGCGAATTCGCGCTGCCCGCCGGACGAGCCGCCCTGACCGCCCGGCTGCTGCACGGAATGGGTCGCATCCATGATCACCGGCCAGCCGGTCCGCGCCATGATCGGCAGGCTGCGCATGTCGGCGACCAGGGTGTTGTAGCCGAAGCTGACGCCGCGCTCGGTCAGCAGGATGCGCTTGTTCCCGGTCGAGGCGACCTTTTCGGCGACATTGGGCATGTCCCAGGGGGCCAGGAACTGACCCTTCTTGATGTTCACCGCCGCCGGTGTCTCGCCCGCCGCCAGCAGCAGGTCGGTCTGGCGCGACAGGAAGGCCGGGATCTGGATCACGTCCACCACCGAGCCGGCCAGCCGGGCCTGTTCGATGTCATGCACGTCGGTCAGCACCGGGCAGCCGATGCGCTTGCGCACCTCCTCGAGCATGCGCAGCCCCCCGTCGATGCCGATGCCGCGCCGGCCCCTGAGCGAGGTGCGGTTGGCCTTGTCGTAGCTGGCCTTGAAGACGAAGCCCGCCCCCGCCTTGGCGCAGGCCTCGGCCACGGTCTCGGCGATCATCAGCGCGTGATCGAGGGTTTCAAGCTGGCAAGGCCCGGCGATCAGCGCCAGGGGCCGATCGTTTCCGAAGGTGACATTGCCGATCTGGACATGATTCATGAGGATACCTGTTCGCGCAGGATCGAAGCGGTGAGCGAGAGCATCAGGTAGATGCCCGAAAACACCAGGAAGGCCACGATCGTGTTCTGGAAAGCCTTTGGATAGGTCGCCTCGTCCGGGGGCACCGGGGCGACGGAAAGCGAAAGATAGCGGACCTGCTTGTTGGCCTCGATCCGCGCAGTTTCCATCTGCGCGGCGGCATTGGCCAGCAGTTCCTGCCGGGTGGCAAGGTCGGATTCGGCGATGCGGATCTCGCCCGAGATGGTCGCCAGCGAGCCGCGGGCGGTATTGCCTTCGGTCAGTTGGCTGCGGGTCTGGTCCAGCATCTCCTCCAGCCGGCCGATGTCGCCCCTGACGCCCGCGACGCGGCTGGCATTGGGGCGCTGGTTGGAGAGCAGCTGACCCAGTTCCAGCTTCTTTTCGGCCAGCTGGCGCTCGAGATCGGCGATGCGGTTCATGATCACGCTGCCTTCGGCCGCAGGGTCCAGCACGCCCAGCCTTTGCTGCAGTTCCTGGACGCGGCGCTGCGCCAGCAGCACCTTGTTCTCGGCATCCTGATAGCTTTCGACCGAGCCCTTCATCTGGTCCTCGCGCAGCCGCGCGGTCATCTGGTCCACCTGTCCCTCGGCATATTTGATCAGCGCCATCGAAAATTCCTGGCTGAGCTCGGGATCGGGGGCGATCACCTCCATGTTGATCACGCCCTCGGTCGGATCGTAGCCGATCTTCACCAGGTTGCGATAGAGCCTGTAGGCCTGTTCGTTGGTCGCATCCGGCAACAGGCGCAGGATCGGGTCCATGGCCGGATCCTGGAAGGCCCGCTTGAAGCCCAGATCCCTGTCGAGCCGCAGCATCGCATCGCGCGAGGTCAGATAGCTTTGCACCGACACCGAATCGGTATTGGTGGCCATCTGCGTGCCGCCGAAAATCCCGCCGATCCCGCTCGAGCTTGATTGCTCGGCCTGCTGGATCTGGAATTGCGAGACGGTGGCGTAAAGCGGCGTGGCGACGAAGAAATAATACCAGCCCGCGATCAGCGTCGGCAGTCCGACAAAGGCCGCCAGGCGCGCAAACAGCATCAGAAGCTTGCGGCGCCTGCGCCGGGCGATGTCCTGCTGGATGCGGATGATCTCGGCCGCGCGCCGGTCCTCGGTCAGTTCCTCGCGCGAGGGCAGGTTGGGCGTGCCGGGGGGCAGGGGCGTGATCTCGGTCCCGCGCCGGCGGGGGCCGGAGCCATCCCCGCGCATCGGCACCGGCATGGTGGTGCCGGCCGCCGAGGCCGCCGCCTGGGCGCGCGCCCCTTCCTCGGACAGAATCTTGCTGACCGAGGCGCGGTGGAACGGGTCGATGCCGCGGTCGCGCAGCAGGACGACCGCCTCGTGATCCGACGCCGCCTCGATCTCATGCATGGCGGCGATGCGGCGCGCCATGCGCAGCTGGCGATCGGTCAGGTTCTCGGCTCGCACGGCGGCGATGCGCTCGGCCAACGGGGGCTGATCCGGCGCCGCCCCGTCCCTGGGCATATCGGCCGGCTGCGGCGCCGCGCCGGGAAAGCGCATGTCGCCGAAGCCGTCATCACCGGTGGCGAAAAGCTGCCCCATGTCCTGCGCAGCGGGCGGGGCTTCGGTGCGTTTCCTGATTTCGACCCTTGCCTTGCCCTTTTCTTCGGCCGCTGCGGGTTCCTGGCCGACGGCCAGCACCGATTCCTCGCGGCGGGTGCGATAGGCGCGCGCCTTAGGCGGTGTAGTCATAATATTGCTTCGCCTCTTCGAGGGTTTCAAAATGGTAGAGCTTGCCGTCGCGCAGGACGGCCGCGGAATTGCAGAACTTTTCAATGGTTTGCGCCTGGTGCGACACCACGACCACTGTCGCCGACCGAAGGCGTTCGTAAAGCACGGTCCCGGCCTTGCGGTTGAACTCCGGGTCGGTGGTGCTGGGCATGCCCTCGTCGATCAGGTAGATGTCGAATTCCAGCGCCAGCATCAGCGAAAAGGTGAAGCGCGCGCGCATGCCGGCACTGTAGGTGCCGACCGGCATGTCGAAATATTCGTCGATGTCGGTCAGCCAGCGGCAGAAGGCCTCGACGTAATCCGGGTCGAGCCCGTAGATGCGGGCAATGAAGCGCGCATTCTCATTGGCGCTGAGCGACGAGGTGATGCCGCCCATGAAGCCCAGCGGAAAGGACACCCGGCATTCGCTGCGGATCGTGCCCTCGTCGGGCTTTTCCAGCCCGCACATCATGTTGATGATCGTGGTCTTGCCGGTACCGTTGGGGGCCAGGATGCCCATCGACCGCCCCAGCTCGATCCGGAACGAGGCGCGGTCCAGGATCACCTTGCGTTGCATGCCGGTCCAGAACGACTTGGAAACATTGTCGAATTCGATCATCTGGCCGTCCTGATCCGCGCGCGGGCGCGGCATGGTAATGGTTACGACATACACAGTCCCGCCGCGCGCCGAATACCCCCGGCCGCGGCAGGCCGGACAATATGCCGGGCGGGTCGCGCTGTCCACCATGGCGATCAATGCTTTATATATCGTGAATGCCGGCCCTTTTTTGCCATGGCCGGGGTACCTATCTGCCGGGCATGCCCGCCTTGCCCAGCCTCCTTCGCGAGATTTCCGCCTGCCGCCTCTGTGCGCCGCGCTTTGCGGTGACGGCGACCGCGCATAGCCCGCGCCCCGTCGCCTGGTTCCGCCCCGGCGCGCGCATCCTGGTCGTCGGCCAGGCGCCGGGCATGCGCGTGCATCTGGTCGGGCGACCCTTTGCCGACCGCTCGGGCGACCGGCTGCGCGACTGGATGGGCCTGTCCGAAACCGAGTTCTATGACCGCTCGCGGATCGCCATCGTGCCGATGGCCTTCTGCTTTCCCGGCTATGACGCCAAGGGCGCCGACCTGCCGCCGCCGCCGATCTGCGCCCGGACCTGGCGCGCGCGCGTCATGGCCGAGCTGCGGCCGCAGCTGACGCTGCTGGTCGGCGGCCATGCGCAGCGTTGGCACCTGGGGGCCGCAGCGCGCGGCGGGGTGACGGCGACCGTCGCCGGCTGGCGCGATCATGCGCCGCACATCTTCCCCTTGCCTCATCCGTCCTGGCGCAATACCGCCTGGCTGCGGCGCAATCCCTGGTTCCAGGCCGAGTTGCTGCCGGAACTGCGCGCCGCCGTTGCCGCCCTGATGAGAGAAGCCGATGACCCCGCTGGATGAGCTTTGCCAGGTTCCCTTTCACGAGGCCGATGCGCCTGCCCGGTCGCGCATCCTGTCGCGCCTGGCCGATACCGAGCTTTTCGTGGCGCTGCTGGCCGAGCCGGCCGACGACCGCGCCGAATTGCGGCTGTTCGACTTGCCCGAGGGGCGCTTTGCCCTGGCTTGCGACCGCGAGGAGCGGCTGGCCGGTTTCGTCGGCGGCCCGGTCGCCTATCTCGCGCTGCCGGGCCGGGTGCTGGCCGCGGCCCTGGCCGAGGAGGGGCGGGGCCTGCTGGTCAATCCCGGCCATGCCTCGCAGCTGATGCTGGATGCGGGCGTGCTGGGCTGGCTGGTCGGGGCGCTTCAGGCGCGGCCCGGCATGGCGCCGGACGAGGCCGCGCGACGGCTGGGCGCGCCTTCGCCCGAGGCGGTGGCGCTGCTGGCCGAGCCCCTGGCGCAGCGGCTGGGCGATATGGCCGGGCTGGTCGGGCGGCTGGCGCTGGTCGCCGCCGAATGGCAGGACGGGCGGCAAGGCCATGCGCTGATCCTGGCCGGCGTCGATCCGGCGCATCAGGCCGCGGTGGCCAAGGCTTTGGCCGAGTTGCTGGCCTTCCTGCCCGAGCTGCCCGGCGGCGTGGACATCGGCTTTGCCGAGCCCGACCTGCCCACCGGGGCGCTGGTCATGGAACCCCCGCCGCCTGCGCCCGCGCCCGAACCGGTGCGGCGCGATCCCTCGGCACCGCCGCGGCTGCGCTGAAAAGGCAAACGAAAACCCGCCCAAAGGGGCGGGTCTTTGCGTGATCACCGAAAATTGATCGGCCGCGAGTCAGGCGCCCCAGTGGCGGATCGGGCCGCAATCCATATGGACGAAGTTCGAGCGCGAATATTTGCCGACCCCGCCAGCATTGCAGGCGGCCGCGGCCTTGTACATCTGCGAGACCGAGCGCGATTTCAGGCGCAGGTCCGCAGCCTTGCCCACCATGTGCAGCGAGTTCTTGGCCACGCCCGAGGACCGCGAGCGCAGCATGGCGTTGGTCTGGGGCGAGCGATAGCCCGACAGCATCATATAGGGTTCGTTGGTTTGCAGCAGCCTGTGCGAGGCCGCGGCGATGTCGATCGTGCGCGGGTCGATTCCGATCGCCTGGCCGGTTCGCCAGTCGCGCATGAAGATGTTGATTTCATTCAGGGCATCCCGGATATACTTGCCTTCGACCCAGTAAACCGTGTCGATGCTTTCGCCCGTGCGCCCCGAATACATGCGAATGCGGCGGATGTCGCCGGCACCTCGCAGCAGACCGAAGGCATTGGCCATAACCGGCGCTGCTGCCACCGTGGTCGCCGCGAAGACGCCAAGGATGCCCCGACGCGAGAGAGATTCGAACGTCATGTCAGATCGCCTGTCCTGCTTTCGTTGTTCTTGCCGCCCGTTGAAACGGCGCGCTCCGGTTTAGCCGGAACCGGTTAAGACTATGTCACCAGCGCGCGAGCGGAGGGAAGCTTTTCGTTCCGCAGGCGGCGAAGTTCTGCCATTCTCGGCAAGAATCCGCCGAAATCCGTGTGATTCGGAACCAAAGCGAATGTTTCTGCGCCGCCGTGTTCACGCTGCATCAGTGATGCAACAAAAAACCTGCGTCGCTGGACCGGAATCCGCCCGGATGCGAAGATTTGCCGCAGGTGTTGAAGGGAATGTCAGGTGCGCTCTTTCGGGCTGATTCGTGTGATGGTTGTTGCGGCCGTTCTGGCCATGCCGCGTGCCGCCGCCGGCCAGGCGCTGGATGCCGCGCCCATGGCCGCGCTTCCGGCGCCGAGGCTGAGCTTTTCCGAAACGGAAATGCAACTGGCTGAGCGGGTCGCCGACCATCCAGGCCTGGCCGATTTCTATGGCACCAACGGGCTGAAGCCGATCTTCGCGGGTGCCGAGGGGGCCCCGCGCCGGGCCGCGCTGATCGAGGCGCTGGGGCAGGCAGCCTCGCACGGGCTGCCTGCCGCGCGCTATCGCCAGGCCGCGTTGCGCCGGCTGGACGATGCGGGCGCCGATACGGTCGAGGGCGAGATCCGCTTTGCCCGCGCCTTTGCCGACTGGAGCCGCGACGTGACGGGCGGGATCCTCGATCCGCGCAGGGTCGAGCCCGGCATCAAGCGCGAGGTGCAGCGCCCGCGCACCGGCGACCTGCTGCGCGCCTTTGCCGCCGCCGACGATCCGGCGGCGATGCTGGCCACCCTGCCGCCCCAGGATCCGCGCTACGAGGCGCTGCGTCAGGCGCTGGCGCGGCAGTCGCAGCTGGTGGCCCCCGCCGATGCGCCGCCGGTGCCCGAGGGGCTGTGGCGCGAGGGGACCAGCGATCCCGCCGTCGCGGCGCTGCGCGTGCGCCTGGCCTCGGTCGGTTTCGCCGCGGCGCCCCAGGACAGCCCGTTGACCTATGACGGGGCGCTGGCGCAGGCGGTCGCCGCCTATCAGCGGGCGGCGGGGCTGCCGGCGGATGGCGTGGCCGGGCCGCGCACGGTGGCGCGGCTGAACCGCGGCACCGGCCCCGAGTCCGAGGCGATCCTGGTCGCGCTGGAGCGCATGCGCTGGATGGCCGGCCATGACCTGAACGCCCGCCACGTCTGGGTGAACCTGCCCGAGTTCAACGCCCGCATCTACGAGAACGGCCGCGAGATCTTCGAGACCCGCGTGGTGATCGGCAAGGCCAACCGGGAATTCGAGACGCCCGAGTTCAGCGAGACGATGAAATACATGGTGGTCAACCCGCGCTGGAACGTGCCGCGCTCGATCACCGTCAAGGAATACCTGCCGCGGCTGCAGGCCAACCGCCATGCGGTCGGCCATCTCGACGTGGTGGATGGGGCGGGCAATGTCATCCCGCGCGACCGCATCGATTTCCGCAAGTATACGGCCAAGACCTTTCCCTACCGGATGCGGCAGAAACCCAGCGACGACAATGCGCTGGGGCAGGTCAAGTTCATGTTCCCCAATCCCTGGAACATCTATCTGCACGACACCCCGACCAAGCATCTGTTCAACCAGTCGAGCCGCGCCTATTCGCATGGCTGCATCCGCGTCGGCCGGCCCATCGACCTGGCGCATGAGCTGCTGACGGGCCAGGTCGAAAACCCCGAGGCGGTGTTTGCCAAGGCGCTGAAATCCGGGCGCGAGACCTATCTGAACCTGCGCCCGCCGGTGCCGGTGCATCTGGTCTATTTCACCGCCTTCCCCGACGAGACCGGGCAGATCCGCCGCTTTCCCGACATCTATGGCCGTGATGCGCTGGTGCATGCGGCGCTGGTCAAGGCCGGGCTGGATTCCGCGGCCGCGGATGAATAGATGAACCCCAAGCAAAGGGGAGCCGCATGACACTGACCATCGCCGAACTGGCCCGCGCACTTGATGCCCGTCTCTGGGGCGAGGGCAGCCTGATCGTCAACGGCGCGGCCGAGGCCGGCCAGGCGCGCGAGGACCAGATCGCCCTGGCGACCACGCCCGCCTATGCCGAGAAGCTGGCGCCGGGCGGCATGGCGCTCTTGGCCGAGGGGGCCGATCCCGAGGCGCTGGGGCTGCGCGCCGCCATCCTGGTCGGCCGCCCGCGACTGGCCATGGCCGGGCTGACCCGTGCCTTCGATCCCGGCCCCGGCATCGCGCCCGGCATCCATGCCAGCGCGGTAATCGACCCGACGGCCGAACTGCCCCAGGATGCCGCCATCGGCCCCTTCGTGGTCATCGGGGCGCGGGTGCGGATCGGGGCGGGGGCGCGCATCGCCTCGCATGTCTCGATCGGCGCGGATACGGTGATCGGCCGCGATGCGCTGATCCATGCCGGGGTGCGCATCGCCCATGGCGTGACCATCGGCGACCGGGTGATCCTGAACCCCGGCGTCTCGCTGGGCGCGGACGGGTTTTCCTTTGTCACGCCCGAGAAATCCGGCGTCGAGGAAATCCGGCAATCCCTGGGCGAGCGGTCCGAGATCCGCCAGCAGCACTGGACCCGCATCCATTCGCTGGGCGGGCTGGAGATCGGCGACGATGTCGAGATCGGCGCCAATTCCACCGTGGACCGCGGCACCATCCGCGCGACCCGCATCGGCCGCGGCACCAAGATCGACAACCTGGTGCAGGTCGGCCACAATTGCGTGGTGGGCGAGGATTGCCTGCTTTGCGGCCTGGTGGGCATCGCCGGCTCGGCCCGGATCGGCAATCGCGTGGTGCTGGGCGGGCAGGTCGGCGTCTCGGACAACATCTTCGTCGGCGACGACGTGATCGCGGGCGGCGCCACCAAGATATTCACCAACGCGCCGGCCGGCCGGGTGCTGCTGGGCAGCCCGGCGGTCAAGATGGAGACCCATGTCGAGGCGCAGAAGAACATCCGCCGCCTGCCACGGCTTTACGCGCAGGTGGCCGAGCTTCGCGAAACTGTTAAGAAACTGCTCGACAAGGGCGGCGTGGAATAGCATTCCCGCATGTAATCGCCCCTGACCGGGACAGAACGGAGGCCGAGATGACAGAAATCCGCGACCGCATCATCCAGATCATCGCAGAACAGGCGATGCTGGATCCTTCCGAACTGCAGCTCGAGATGTCGCCGCAAGAGATCGGCATCGACAGCCTGGGCCTGGTCGAATCCATCTTTGCCATCGAGGAAGCCTTCGACATCTCGGTGCCCTTCAACGCCAACGAGCCCGAGAAATCCGACTTCGACATCTCGAGCCTCGGCGCCATCATCGGCGCCGTGGAAAAGCTGGTTGCTGACAAGGCATGAACGCCAAGAGGGCCAAGGGCGACAAGACGCCCAAATCCGAACGCAAGCCCGGCAAGGTCAAGGGCAAGGTCAAGAACGCGACCAAGCTCGCCCGCACCATGCTGGGCCGCGTCATCATGGGGCGCCATGCCAACGGCATGCGCCGCGTCGCCATCACCGGCATGGGCACCATCAACGCGCTTGGCCGCGACGTGCCCTCGACGCTGGAGGCGATGCGCGAGGGGCGTTGCGGCATCGGCCCGCTGGAGTTCCGCGATGTCGAGCGGCTGGCGATCCGTATCGGCGGCCAGGTTCGCGACTGGGAGGCCGAGACCTATTTCAATCGCCAGCAGATCGTCCTCTATGACAAGTTCACCCAGTTCACCCTGCTGGCCGCGCGCGAGGCGGTGACGCAGTCCGGCCTGGTCTTCGAGGGCGAGCTGGGCCTGCGCGCGGGCGTGGTGCTGGGCACCGCCGCCGGCGGCATGACCACCTGGGACGAGAATTACCGCACCGTCTATGAAGAGGGGAAGAACCGCGTCCATCCCTTCGTCGTGCCCAAGCTGATGAACAACGCGGCCTGTTCACATCTGAGCATGGAATACGGGCTGCTGGGCCCCAGCTTCACCGTGGCCACCGCCTGCGCCAGCTCCAACCACGCCATGGGCCTGGCCTTCAACATGGTGCGCTCGGGCGCCGCGACCGTCATGCTGACCGGCGGGTCCGAGGCGATGCTGTGCTTTGGCGGCGTCAAGGCCTGGGAGGGCTTGCGCGTCATGTCCAAGGATGCCTGCCGGCCGTTCTCGGCCACCCGCAATGGCATGGTGCAGGGCGAGGGGGCGGGGGTCTTCGTCTTCGAGGATTGGGAGCACGCGGTGGCGCGCGGCGCTGACATCCTGGCCGAAGTGGTGGGCTTTTCCATGTCGGCGGATGCGCAGGACATCGTCATGCCCTCGGCCATCGGCGCCGAGCGTACCATCACCGGCGCCATGCTGGACGCGCATATGCGCCCCGACGAGGTCGGCTATATCAACGCCCATGGTACCGGCACGGCCGCGAACGACAAGACGGAATGCGCGGCGGTGGCCCATGCCTTCGGCCATCATGCCGACCGGCTGATGATTTCCTCGACCAAGTCCATGCACGGCCACCTGATCGGCGGCACCGGCGCGGTCGAACTGCTGGCCTGCATCATGGCGCTGCGCGACGGCGTGATCGCGCCCACCATCGGCTACGAGGAGCCGGACCCGGAATGCGCGCTGGACGTGGTGCCGAACGAGGCGCGCGAGGCCAGGGTCGAGGCGGTTCTGTCCAACGCCTTCGCCTTCGGCGGGCTGAATGCGGTGATCGCACTGCGCAAGGCGTGACGTCATTATGGCATTGGGAAGCAGCAGCTTGCCATGGAAGGCTCCGGGCTTTCCAGGCTGAGTTTCGGACCTTTGCCGCGGCTTGGATGTATTACCGCGCCACCTCGCGCGGGCGCAGCATCAGCCACAAGAGCGCGCCGCCGGCCAGCACCAGGAAGGGCAGCATGGCGAGGTTCACCGCGCTCCAGCCCGCCTGGGCCGAGCCGCCCATGCAGTTCATCAGCCCGCCCGAGGACAGCGAGGCCAGGAAGACGCCGCCAAAGACCACGGCGTCGTTCAGGCCCTGCACCCGCTCGCGTTCCTCGGGGCGATAGGCGCGGGTCAGCATGGCGGTGGCGCCGATATAGCCGAAGTTCCAGCCCAGTCCGAGCAGGATCATGGCGAAGAAGAAATGCGCGAGATCAACGCCCGACAGCGCCACCGCCCCGGCACCGGCCAGGATCGCCAAGCCGGCCATGACGATGCGGGTGGCACCGAAGCGGGCGATCAGGTGGCCGGTGAAGAACGAGGGCGCGAACATCGCCAGCACATGGCCAGAGACGATGTTGGCCGCATCCGCGGTGGCAAAGCCGCAGCCCACCACCGCCAGCGGCGCCGAGGTCATCACCAGGTTCATCAGCGCATAGGAGACCATGCCGCAGATCATCGCCACGGCGATCTGCGGCACGCGCAGAATCTCGCCCAGCGGCCGGCCCTGGGCGTGGCCCCGGGCGGGGGCAGGCGGGCGCGGAATGTCGAGAAAGGCGAAAAGCACCGGCCCCAGCAGGTTCAGCCCGATGATCGCGGCATAGGTGGCCAGGAAGGGGATGGCGGTCACTTCCGCCGTCCAGCGCACCAGCAGCGGGCCGGTGAAGGCGGCGGCAAGCCCGCCCGCCAGCACCCAGGAGATGGCGCGCGACTGGAACTCGGGCGGGGCGCAATCGGTGGCGGCAAAGCGGAAGAAGCCCTGCGCCGCCATGTAGACCCCGGTAAAGAGCGCGCTGGCGGTGAACAGCCAGAAGCTGCCGCTGGCCAGGGCATAGGCGGCGATACCCGCCCCCAGCGCCGCCGAGCCGCAGGACAAGAGGAACCCCGCCCGCCGCCCGTGCCGGCGCATGAAGCCCGAGAGCGGCCGGGCGGAAAGCGCCGAGCCCAGGATCATCATCGACAGGGGCAGGGTGGCAATGCAGGGATTGGGGCTCAGCATCTGGCCGGCCAGCCCGCCGACGATGAAGATCATCGACATCTGCGCCCCGAGCAATGCCTGCGCCAGGAGCAGCACGACGACATTGCGCCAGGCCCGGCGCATCGGGTCGGTCTCGGTCAGCGCCATGGCCATGCTGCGCCTCAGCGCAGGGCGCGCGCGTCGCGGGCGCGGGATTCGATCGCCGCCCAGTCGCCGGCGGCCAGCTCGGCATCGGGTGCGATCCAGCTGCCGCCGACGCAGACCACATTCGGCAGGGCCAGGTAGCCGGGGGCGTTCTGCAAGGTCACGCCGCCGGTCGGGCAGAAGCTGACCTGCGGCAGCGGCCCGGCCAGGGATTTCAGCGATTTCGCCCCGCCCGCCGCCTCGGCCGGGAAGAATTTCAGCATGGAATAGCCCAGTTCCATCGCCCGCATCACCTCGGAGGCGGTGACGGCGCCGGGCAGGAGCGGCAGGCCGATATCCTCGCAGGCACGCGCCAGCCGCTCGGTCAGGCCGGGCGAGACGGCGAAGCTGGCCCCGGCATCCCTGGCCCGTTTCGCATCGTCCGGGGTCAGCACCGTGCCGGCGCCAACATGGCCGCCCGGCACTCTGGCCATCGCCCGGATGACGTCGAGCGCGGCGGGGGTGCGCAGCGTCACCTCGAGCACCGGCAGGCCGCCGGCCACCAGTGCCGTGGCCAGCCCCTCGGCGCGGCCGGCGTCGCCGACGACCAGGACAGGGATCACCGGGGCGAGTTCGCAAAGCGCGCGGGTCTTCTGGGACTGCTGTTCGGGGGTCATGGCGGGTCTCGTTCTTGCGGAAATCTCGCGGCAGGTTGCGCTTTTCCGCGCCGCTGCGCAAGGGTTCATGTTAGCGTTAACTTGACGCGGGCAGGCCGGCGAAAGGAAAAGGGGGCTGTCTGCCCCCTCTTGCGGCCGGTGGCCGCAATTCACCCCCGAGGATATTTGGGCAAGAAAGAAGCCGTCAGCCGCCGAGGCTGCTGCGCCCGCCCGAACGCGCGGTGGCCGAGGCGCCGAAGCCGCCGCGCTGGCTGACCTGGGCCGCCGACATCGGCGGCTTGCCGATGGTCGAGGGCGCGCGCTGGAAGGTCGCGGCCGGCACCTTGCCGGCGCCGCGGTTGCTGGCGAAGCTCTGGTCGCCCTTGGGCGTCGAATAGCGCCCGTCGGCCGTGTTCACCATCGGCTGCGAGAAGATGCCGCCGCCGCGCGACAGCATCGAGCCCATCATGTAGCCAACCAGCAGCGGCATGAAGGAAAAGCCGCCGCCCGAGCCCTGCGCCTGCTGGGCCGGGTCGCCGCCGCAATTGCCCAGGCCATGTTCCTGTTCGCACAGCTCCCTGGATTCGTAGCGCGGCGCGGTTTCCAGGAATTCCTGCTGGGCGGCGGCAAAGTTCTTGCGGCAGTCCTCTTCGGTGAACCACAGGGTTTCCTGCTTGCTGGCGGCGATGCAGCTTTCCAGGTCGGGAAAGCTTTGCGCATCCATGCGGTCGTCCTCGCAGCCGGCCAGCGCCAGGGTCGCGGTTCCGGCCAGCACCAGCGCGACATGGCGCGAGCGTTTGCGGGGGAGGCGTTCGGTCATGGTCAGCCCTCGATGAAATGCGGCTTGAAGCGCGACAGGTTGTGGGTGATGGGCGAGCGGTCCTCGCGCAGGCCGAGGCCGCAGCAGCTTTCGCCCACGATCCAGGCGCCGAGGACCGGGCGGAAGCCGCCGAAATCCGGCAGCCGGGCCAGGCCCTGCACGATCATCGGGTGATGCGAATAGCTGTCGTCGCCGGTGCGCGCCACCTCGCGGCCCGCCTCGCGGATCACCACCCCCGCGCCTTCGCGCGAGAAGATCGGCTTCAAGACATGGCCCTGGGCCAGCGTGTCGCGCGCCGCCTCGAAGGCCGGGGCCAGATCGGGGGCGGGACTGCCGCCCGCCATCGCTTCCTGCACGTCGGCCAGGAAGAAGGCGGGCAGCAGGTTCGGATGGCCGGGGAACATCTGCCACAGGAGCGGCAGGATGCCCTTGTTCGACAGCACCGCCTTCCAGGGCGGCTCGATGAAGCGGGTGCCCGAGGATTGCAGATGCGCGGCGAAATCGTCGCGCAGCATGTCCTCCCAGGGGTAGAGCTTGAAGAGCGTGCCGATGACGCGCGACTGGTCGTCGGCGAATTGCCCCTCCTCGGTCAGGCCGATCTGCGAAAGCGCGGTGAAATGCGCGCCCAGGCCGGCCTCGCGCGCGGCCCAGGCCAGGGTCTCGACGGTGGCGTAATCCTCGGGATTGTCGGGATCGGCGGTGAAATGCACCTCTTCGCCATCGGTGCAGATCTGGGTCCAGCGCGCCACGATCGCCTCGTGGATGCTGTTGAACTGGTCGGCATCCGCGTCGAGCACCCCGGCCGCCCGCTGCTGTTCGAACCAGAGCCATTGGAAGCTGGCGGATTCGTAGAGCGAGGTCGGCGTATCGGCATTGTATTCCAGCAGCTTCGCCGGGCCATGGCCGTCATAGGCCAGGTCCATGCGCCCGTAAAGCTCGGGCTCGCCCCGCGCCCAGCTGGCCGCGACCAGATCCCAATGCGCGCGCGGGATGTCGAGCCGGGCCAGCCAGGCCTCGTCGCGGGTGGCGCGGTCCACCGCCTCGCGGCACATCGCATGCAGTTCCGTCGCCGGGGCCTCGATGTCCTCCTCGACCTGGCGCAGGGTGAAGCGATAGGCGCTGGTTTCGTCCCAATAGGGCTCGCCGCCCATGTCGGCGAAGCTGAAGCCCAGCTTCTCCGCCTCGTCGCGCCAGCCGGGTCGCTCGGGAAGGGTGCGTTTTTCCATGGTCTCTCCTTCCGCCCGAGATAGGACGGGGCGGCGGCCCGGCGCAAGCCTTGGGCGGCGATTTTCCTGGCCGGGGGCCCGGATGCATCGGCGTTGCCCCGCGCCGGGCGCTGCGCCCGGCCATGTGCCCCGGCATGCGGGGCTTGCGGCAGGGACGGCTTCGCGCCAAGCTGCTACCATTCCAGCCCCGCGAGCGACGGGGCGCGACAAGAGGGATGATCCGTCATGCAGAACCGTTTCCCGCTTCGCGTGCTCATGCTGGCCTCGGCCGTGATGCTGGCGCCTGCCTCAGCGACCTGGGCCGAGACCCCCGCCGATACGCTGGTGATCGCCCATCAGATCGACGACATCATCAGCCTGGACCCCGGCCAGAGCTTCGAGTTCTCGGGCCAGGACGTGGTCAGGAACCTCTATGACCGGCTGGTCGATATCGACCCGCTGGACCTGGCGGCGGGGATCAAGCCCAGCCTGGCCGAAAGCTGGGAAGTCAGCGAGGACGGCAGGACCATCACGCTGACCATGCGCGAGGGGGTGACGTTCCATTCCGGCAACCCGGTCCGGGCCGAGGACGCCGCCTGGTCGCTGCAACGCGCCGTCAAGCTGAACAAGTCGCCCGCCTTCATCCTCAACCAGTTCGGCTTCACCGCCGAGAACGTGGACGAGCGCGTGACCTTCGACGGCAACAGGCTGGTGCTGCAACTCGACCAGCCCTATGCGCAAAGCTACGTGCTGAACTGCCTGGCCTCGGAGGTCGGCTCGGTCGTGGACAAGGAAACCGTGATGGCCCATGCCGAGGGCGAGGATTTCGGCAATGCCTGGCTGTCCACCAACGATGCGGGCTCGGGGCCCTTCACCCTGGCCGCCTGGCGCCCGAACGAGGCGGTGCAGCTGACCGCCAATCCCGATTACTGGCAGGGCGCCCCGGCAATGGCGCGGGTGATCGTGCGCCATGTCCAGGAAAGCAGCGCCCAGCGGCTGCTGCTGGAGCAGGGCGACGTGGACGTGGCCCGCAACCTGACGCCGACCGATGTCGAGGGCATTGCCGGCAACGACAGGCTGAAGGTGATGGACGAGTTGCGCGGCCGCATCCTCTACATGGGGCTGAGCCAGAAGGATCCCCTGCTGTCCCGCCCCGAGATGGTCGAGGCGATGAAATACCTCATCGACTACGCGGGCATGGAATCGAGCTTCCTCAAGGGCCAGTGGAAGGTGCATCAGAACTTCCTGCCCGAAGGCTATCTGGGCGCCTCGGACGAGAACCCCTGGACCTATGACATCGAGAAGGCCCGCCAGATCCTGAGCGATGCCGGCATCACCTCGGGCACGGTCAAGACCGTCGTGCGCGACATTCGCGAATATGTCGACGCCGCCCAGACCTTGCAAGCCGCCATGGCGCAGGTCGGGCTGACGCTGGAGATCCAGCAGATGACCGGGGCGCAGGTGCTGGATGCCTATCGCGCGCGCCAGGTGCCGATCTTCATCGGCGAATGGGGGCCGGATTACGCCGATCCGCATACCAATGCCTCGACCTTCGCCCATAACCCGAACAATGCCGACGATGCCGGCCTGTCGCAGCTGGCATGGCGCAACAGCTGGGCGGTGCCCGACGAGATGAACCGCGCCGTCGAGGCCGCCACGCTGGAGGGCGACACCGACAAGCGTGTGCAGATGTACCTGGACATCCAGAAGCAATATCGCGAGATCGCGCCGATCATCCCGATGTTCCAGAAAATCGAGCAGGTGGCGATGCAGCAGAACGTCCAGAACTGGACCTCGGGCGGCTCGGTCAGCTCGGTTCTCTATCGCCAGGTGACGAAGGAATAAGGCGTGGCCCAGCCCGATCTGGTTGGTCAGCCGGGGCAGGGCGCCCCAACCCCGGCCGGCGGCAGAGCGCCGCGCCGCGCCATGCGGCTGGGCCGGCGGCTTGCCGGGCTGGGCTTGTCGCTGGTGCTGACGCTGCTCGGCCTTTTGCTCGTCACCTTCGTCATTGGCCGCGTCATGCCGATCGACCCGGTGCTGAAGGTGGTGGGCGAGCGCGCGACACAGGCGCAATATGACGCGGCCTTCCAGGCCATGGGACTGGACAAGCCGATCTGGCAGCAGTTCCTGCGCTACATGGCCGAGGTGCTGCAGGGCGATTTCGGCCGCTCGATCTCGACCGGGCATCCGGTGGCGCAGGACCTGCGGCGGGTGTTCCCGGCGACGGTCGAGCTGGCGACGCTGGGCACGCTGATCGGCGTCTGCGTGGGCGTGCCCTTGGGCGTGGTCGCCGCGGCGCGCCGGGGCGGCTGGATCGACCAGATCGCCCGCGTGGTGGCGCTGGTGGGCTATTCCATGCCGATCTTCTGGCTGGGGCTGATGGGGCTCTTGCTGTTCTACGGCATTCTCGGCTGGGTCGGCGGGCCGGGTCGGCAGGGCATCATATACGACGGCATGGTGCCGACGGTCACCGGGCTGATCCTGGTCGACAGCCTGGTCGCCGGCAACTGGGCCGCCTTCCGCGACGCCTTCAGCCATATCGTGCTGCCGGCCAGCCTGCTGGGCTATTTCAGCCTCGCCTATATCAGCCGCATGACCCGCAGCTTCATGCTGGAGCAGCTTTCGGCGGAATATGTCGTCACCGCCCGCGTCAAGGGCCTGTCCGAGCGCCGGGTGATCTGGGGCCATGCCTTCCGCAACATCCTTGTGCCGCTGATCACGGTGATCGCGCTCAGCTTCGGCTCGCTTCTGGAAGGGTCGGTGCTGACCGAGATCGTGTTCTCCTGGCCCGGCATCGGCCAATACATCACCAAGGCGCTGCTGGCCGGTGACATGAACGCGGTGCTGGGCGGCACGGTGGTGGTCGGCACCTGCTTCGTGGCGCTGAACCTGCTGTCCGACATCCTCTACCGCCTGCTGGACCCGAGGGCGACATGACCGAGACGACACGCGCATGGCTTCTGTCCGATGCGCCGCAGACCCGGCGGCAGGCGCGGCTGGGGGCGATCTACCAGGGCTGGCTGACCTTTCGCGCCAACCGGCTGGCCATGGTCGGGCTGGCGATCCTGCTGGGGCTGCTGTTCGTCGCCGCCTTCGCGCCCTGGCTCTCGCCGCAGAACCCGTTCGCGCAGAACCTGGCCGAGCGGCTGAAGCCGCCTTCCGCGCAGCACTGGCTGGGCACGGACGCGCTGGGGCGGGACATCCTGTCGCGGCTGATCCACGGCTCGCGCGTGACGCTGTTCATCGTCGGCACGGTGGCGCTGATCGCGCCGGTGATCGGGCTTTTCGTCGGCACGTTGGCGGGTTTCGCCGGCGGCTGGGTCGATCAGGTGCTGATGCGCATCACCGACATCTTCCTGGCCTTTCCCAAGCTGATCCTGGCGCTGGCCTTCGTCGCCGCCCTCGGGCCCGGCATCGGCAATGCGGTGCTGGCGCTGGCCATCACCTCATGGCCGCCCTATGCGCGGCTGGCGCGGGCCGAGACGCTGACCATTCGCAATGCCGATTACATCGCCGCCGCCCGGCTGCAGGGCGCGGGACCGCTGCGGCTGCTGATCGGCCATATCTGGCCGCTCTGCGTCAGCTCGCTGATCGTGCGGGTGGCGCTGGACATGGCGGGGATCATCCTCTCCGCCGCCGGGCTGGGCTTTCTCGGCCTGGGCGCGCAGCCGCCGATGCCGGAATGGGGCGCGATGATCTCGGACGGGCGCGGCTATATCCTCGACTTCTGGTGGGTCGCGGCCATGCCCGGCATGGCGATCTTCGTCGTGTCGTTGGCCTTCAACCTGCTCGGCGACGGCTTGCGCGACGTGCTGGACCCCAAGGGGGGCCGGGAATGAGCCCGCTGCTTTCCGTCCGGGACCTGCGCGTCAGCTTCCCGACCCGCTCGGGCACCTTCCAGGCGGTGCGCGGCGTCAGCTTCGACCTTGGCCGCGAAAGGCTGGGCGTGGTCGGCGAAAGCGGCTCGGGTAAGACGATGACCGGCCGCGCCATCCTCGGCCTCGTGCGCCCGCCGGGGCGGGTCGAGGCCGAGCGCATGGCGCTTGGCGGGGAATCGATCCTGGACCTGCCGGAATCGCGGCTGCGCCGGCTGCGCGGCGCGCGCATCAGCATGGTGATGCAGGATCCCCGCTTCAGCCTGAACCCGGTGATGACCGTCGGCCGCCAGATCGTCGAGGGTTATCGGCTCCATACCGGCACCAGCCGCGCCCAGGCCCGCGACAAGGCGCTGGAGATGCTGGCCGCGGTGCAGATCCGCGACCCCGAGCGGGTGTTTCATGCCTATCCGCACGAGGTCTCGGGCGGCATGGGCCAGCGCATCATGATCGCGATGATGCTGGCCCCCGACCCGGAGATCCTGATCGCGGACGAGCCCACATCGGCGCTGGACGTCTCGGTCAGGAACGAGGTGCTGCGCATCCTCGACCGGCTGGTCCGGGAACGCGGCATGGGGCTGATCTTCATCAGCCACGACCTGAACCTGGTCGCGCAATTCTGCGACCGCGTCCTCATCATGTATGCCGGCCGCGTGGTCGAGGAACTGCCCGCCCGCGACCTGCATGCCGCGCGCCATCCCTATACGCAGGGCCTCCTGAACAGCCTGCCGCGCCTCGACCGGCCGGTGGACCGGCTCGCGGTCCTGCAAAGGCAACAGGGCTGGCGCGACGCCCCGCCGGCGGGAACCCCGTGATGCCGCTTCTTCGTTCCCCAAATACCCATCCGTCCCGGTGCCGCCCATGCTGACGGTCGAGGATCTGAACGTCTGGTTCGGCCATGCGCCCGAGCGCGTCGATGCGGTCGGATCCGCCAGCTTCGCCGTCGGGCCGGGCGAAAGCTTCGGCCTCGTCGGCGAAAGCGGCTCGGGCAAGTCCACCATCCTGCGCGCCGTCGCCGGGCTCATCGACAGCTGGTCGGGCCGCATCGCGGTCGCGGGCAGGCCGGTCGCCGGCAGCCGCCGCTCGCGCGGGTTCCACAAGACGGTGCAGATGGTGTTCCAGGATCCCTATGCCAGCCTGCATCCGCGCCATTCCGTCGACCGGGTGCTGTCGGAAACCCTGCACCTGCAGGGCATGGACCGGATCGACGCCCGCATTACCCGGCTTCTGGATCAGGTCGGGCTGGGGCAGGGCTTCCGCTTCCGCTATCCGCACCAGCTGTCCGGCGGCCAGCGCCAGCGCGTCGCCATCGCCCGCGCGCTGGCGGCCGAGCCCAGGCTGCTCTTGCTCGACGAACCGACCTCGGCGCTCGATGTCAGCGTGCAGGCCGAGATCCTGAACCTGCTCGCCGACATCCGGGCCGAGCGCGGGCTGAGCTATGTCCTGGTCAGCCACGACCTCGCGGTGGTGGCGCATATGTGCGACCGGCTGGCGGTGATGCGCGCCGGCCGCATCGTCGAGGAAATGGACGCCGCCAGCCTGCGCGCCGGCAGGGCGCAGGGCGATTACGCCCGCGCGCTGATCGCCGCCAGCGCCGGCTATGTCCGCGAAGCCTAGACCGCCACGCCGAAGATCGTGCCGATGCCGGCAGTGGCCGCCAGCGCCAGGGTGCCGCCCGCCATCACCCGCAACACCGCCCGGCCGGGCGGCGCGCCGCCGGCCCAGGCCCCCAGCGCCCCCAGCAGTCCCAGCGCGACCAGCACCGCGACCAGCACGCTGGCGACGACCTGGCCGCCGGGCGCCAGGATCGCTGCCAGCAGCGGCACCGCAGCCGCGATGCTGAAGGTGGCGGCCGAAGCCAGCGCCGCCTGCAAGGGATTGGCGTTCGAGGCCTCGCTGAGCCCCAGCTCGTCGCGCACATGCGCGGCCAGCGCGTCATGCTCGGTCACCTCGCGCGCCGCCTGCAGGGCGGTGCCGGGGCTCATGCCGCGCGATTCGTAGATGGCGGCCAGTTCGTGCAGCTCGGCCTCGGGCATCTCGCGCAGGGCGGTGCGCTCGCGGGCGATGTCGGCGCGCTCGGTATCCGATTGCGAACTGACCGAGACATATTCGCCCATGGCCATGGACATCGCCCCGGCGACCAGCCCCGCCAGCCCGGCGATCAGGATCGCCTCGCGCCCCGGATCGGCGGCGGCGACCCCGGCTATCAGCGCGCCGGTCGAGACGATGCCGTCATTGGCCCCCAGCACCGAGGCCCGCAGCCAGCCCATGCGGTTCACATAATGCGGATCGTCGGGATGGGCGCTGGGTTGCTTGCTCATGGCTGGCCTCGGCTGCTGCGTCGCGGGCAGCTTAGCCGGCCATGCCGGATTTGCCAGCCTTGCGTCCCGCGCCCGGCGCCGTCACGCTGCGCCCAGGCGAATCCCGCAGAACGGAGGTGACATGCGCGACGACCCGATCCTGCCGCCGGCGCGAAACCTGATCGGCGGCGCCTGGCTGCCGGCCGCCTCGGGGTGCGAGATGGCGATGATCTCGCCCATCGACGGCCGGCCTTTTGCCGCCATCGCCGATTCCGGTCCCAAGGATGTCGACGCGGCGATCCGCGCCGCCCGTGCCGCCTTCGAGGGCGACTGGGGCCGGCTGACCGCCGCCGAGCGCGGCCGGCTGATGCTGCGCCTGGCCCTGCGCATCGAGGCCGAGGCCGAGGCGCTTGCCCAGCTGGAAACCCGCGACAACGGCAAGCCCGTCGCCCAGTCGCGCGCCGACATGGCGGCGCTGGCGCGCTATTTCGAGTATTACGGCGGCGCGGCCGACAAGCTGCATGGCGAGGTGATCCCGTTCCTGAACGGCTATGACGTGACGGCGCTGCGCGAGCCGCATGGCGTCACCGGCCATATCATCCCCTGGAACTATCCGGTGCAGATCTTCGGCCGCTCGGTCGGCGCGGCGCTGGCCATGGGCAATGCCACCGTGACCAAGCCGGCCGAGGATGCCTGCCTGACCATCCTGCGCATCGGCGAACTGGCGGCCGAGACCGGCTTTCCGCCCGGTGCCATCAACATCGTCACCGGGCGCGGCGAGGTGGCCGGGCGGGCGCTGTCCGAACATCCCGGCGTCGATTTCATCAGCTTCACCGGCTCGCCCCAGGTCGGCCAGGCCATCCAGATCGCCGCGGCGCGCAATCACATCCCCTGCACGCTGGAACTGGGCGGAAAGTCGCCGCAGATCGTCTTCGAGGATGCCGATCTCGAGGCCGCCGCGCCGGTGATCGTGGGCGCCATCGTGCAGAACGGCGGCCAGACCTGCTCGGCCGGATCGCGGGTGCTGATCCAGCGCGGCATCTGGGACCGGCTGACGGCAATGCTGGCCGAGCGTTTCCGCGCGGTCGAGGCCGGCCCGGCCGAAGGCGCGCTGCTGGGCCCGCTGATCTCGGCCCGGCAGAAGGCGCGGGTCGAACGCTATGTCGCCGAGGCCGCAGCCCCGCTGATCGCGCGGGGCGGCGTGGCCGCGGATGCGTCCGCAGCCGGCTTCTATGTCGCGCCGGCGCTGTTCGGCCCGGTCGATCCCCAAAGCCCGCTGGCCCAGGAAGAGATCTTCGGCCCGGTGCTGGCCGCCATCCCCTTCGACACCGAGGCCGAGGCGGTGGCCATTGCCAACGGCACCGAATACGGGCTGGTCGCCGGCATCTGGACGCGCGACGGCGACCGGCAGGCGCGCCTGGCCCGCGCCATGCGCTGCGGGCAGGTCTTCATCAACGGCTATGGCGCCGGGGGCGGGATCGAGCTGCCCTTCGGCGGGGTTCGCAAATCCGGCCATGGGCGCGAAAAGGGCTTCGCCGCGCTTTACGAATTCTCGCGGCTGAAAACCGTGGTTCATCGTTTCGCATAACAGGGAGAGAGAGCATGCGGCTGCAAGGCAAGACGGCATTGGTGACGGGCGGCGCCTCGGGCTTCGGGCGCGGCATCGCCGAAACCTTCGCGCGCGAGGGCGCGCGGGTGGCGGTGCTGGACATCGACGGCGAAGGTGCGGCGGCGGTGGCCGCGGGCATCGACGGGCTCGCCATCCCCTGCGACGTGAGCCAGGGCGACCAGGTCCGGGCCGCGGTGGAGAAGGCGTGCGAAAGCTTCGGCAGCCTCGACATCGTGGTGAACAATGCCGGCTGGACCACGCCGAACGGTCCGCTGCTCGACACCGACGAGGCGGCGTTCCGCAAGATCTACGACATCAACGTGCTGTCGATCTTTCACATGACCCATGCCGTGCTGCCACATTGGCGGACGCGCGGGCAGGGCGTGATGATCAATGTCAGCTCGACCGCCGGCATAAGGCCGCGGCCGGGGCTGAGCTGGTACAATTCCTCGAAAGGCGCGGTGAACACCCTGACCCGCAGCCTGGCGGCGGAACTGGCGCCCGAGGGCATCCGCGTGAACGCCATCGCCCCGGTGATGGGCGAGACCGGGATGCTGGAGCGGTTCATGGGCTGCGAGGACACGCCCGAGAACCGCGCCCGCTTCCTTGCCACCATCCCGCTGGGCCGGCTGTCGCAGCCGCGCGACATCGCCAATGCGGCGCTTTACCTCGCCTCGGACGAGGCCGATTTCATCACCGGCGTCATCCTCGAGGTCGATGGCGGGCGGACGGTCTAATTCACCGACACATATCTCCGCAACCATATGCGGATGGAGGCGAGTTGTACGGATGCGAGGAAATTGCCGTCTCGCTTGTCGTATCGCGTTGCGATGGACCGGAAATGTTTGAGTTTGCCGAAG
>Ga0182741_1001899_pt1 | contig 25559 bp, 20 predicted proteins | sample eDN5th37CBELigOP_FD_128874 | JGI IMG/M metagenome (GOLD analysis project Ga0182741, IMG submission 128874) | Enriched Organic Plus compost microbial communities from Emeryville, California, USA - eDNA 5th pass 37_C BE-Lig OP (version 2) (version 2) ... | reverse complement strand
CCCCCCAGGGCAAGTGCTGCTCCCCGTGTCAAAACAGCAGGAGAAGCCTGATGAACGCTCCATCGCTTACCGTAGAGCGCCTTGTGCGCCATTTCGGAGGCCTCAAGGCTACGGACGAAGTCACGCTTGACGTGCGACCCGGAGAGCTGCATGCCATCATTGGTCCAAACGGCGCCGGAAAAACCACTTTGATCAATTTGCTTACGGGTGAACTGGCCAGTGACGGCGGACGCATCATTGTGGGCGACGTCGATGTCACTGATAAGCCTATTCAGCAGCGCGTTGACCTGGGGCTGTTGCGTTCCTATCAAATCACCTCTGTCTTTGACGCGTTCACTGTTCGAGAGAACGTGTGCCTGGCTGCCCGGCGAAAACAGGGCGTCCGGCTGGCTGTCTGGAAGCCACTTACCGGTGACGCAGAAACCATGAAGGTGGCCGACCGTGTGATGGCCGATTGCCAGTTGACTCATGTGGCCAACGAGAAAGCGGCCAATCTGGCCTACGGTCAACGGCGTCAGTTGGAGATTGCCATGGCCCTGGCCGCCGGCCCTCGCTTGCTGCTGCTGGACGAGCCAATGGCGGGAATGAGTGCCGCCGAAGGGACCGCCGCGATTGAACTGTTGCGTTCGCTCAAAGGGCAATACACCATTGTTCTCATAGAGCATGACATGAATGCAGTGTTCTCATTGGCGGATCGTATCAGTGTGTTGGTGTACGGCAAGATCATCGCCACGGGCACCGTCGACGAAATCCGCAATCACCCCGATGTGCGCAAAGCATATCTGGGTGATGATGAAGATGCCTGATAGAGGAGTACGCATGCTTTCCATACAGAATCTTGCCGCCAAGTACGGCCCCTCGCAGGCGTTGTTCGATGTGAATCTTGACGTTGCTCGGGGCGAGGTGGTCGGCCTGATAGGTCGCAATGGCATGGGCCGCACGACAGTCATCAAATGTCTTTTCGGTTTACTGCAGCCATGCGGAGGCACTATTCATTTTGAGGGTGCCGATCTGGCCGGTTTGCAGCCGTACCGCATTGGACGGATGGGTGTATCGCTGGTGCCCGAAGGCCGGCAGATCTTCCCCACACTTAGCGTCGAAGAGAATTTGCTCGCAACAGCATCGAAGTCCGACGCCAGCAATCCATGGTCGTTGCGTAAGATCTACGATCTGTTCCCGCGCTTGAAGGAGCGCCGCAGCAATATGGGTAATCAGCTGTCAGGCGGAGAACAGCAAATGCTGGCGATTGGCAGGGCGCTTATGACCAATCCCAGACTACTAGTTCTGGACGAAGCCACTGAGGGATTGGCACCCGTCGTCCGAGCCGAGATCTGGAAGGTCTTGCAGCGTCTAAAGGAGCAGGGATTGTCGATGATTGTGGTCGACAAGAACACCAAAGCCCTGTTGCGACTGTCTGATCGAAATGTGATCCTCGATAAGGGCGTCACGGTGTGGCGAGGCACGTCGCCCGAGCTGTCGGCACAGCCCGAGCTTATCACCCGCTACGTTGGGGTTTAAGGCTGCCGGGCAGCCTGTTCCTCCCGTATCATCTGCTCCAGTTTGCGTCGGGCCCGAACGGCTCCGGCGTCGCTGGGAAGCAAGACGGGTTGCAGACCGAACAGATCGTCGGTTGCCATGGCGCGCTGCTGAGCACTTAGCATGGGCTTGTCTTCATTACTGAAGGCGTTGTTCATGATGGCTTGGCGACGAACGTTGATTTCTTCATCATCGACACAGAACCGGCGTGTCAGCCAATAAAAATAGTGCGAGGTCGTCTCGGTTTCGGGTGTCGCAATGTGCGCGTTGTCCGTTCGCAAACCTTCGGTATCGGGGTCGTCCTGCGGTGTAATCGCTATGTCCAGATGCATGATGGCTGGTGCCCGCCAACGGACGTCAGTGCGAAAATAAACAGGCTGCCCGGGTCTGGGCATGAGGCGATCGTAGGCTGGAGGAGCACTGTCGTGCTCGCATTCCCAGGTGATGTGTACATCGTCACCGTGCTCCTTCACCTGCGGTCTGGCACGTGTGAAGGCGCCTCCACCCACGGAGTCAGCGTGAACGAAGTCGGCGTGGCTCAGGTCCATCACGTTGTCGGCGATTAGCTTGTAATTGCAGTCGGTCCACAAATATCCGCGCGATCCCGCGTTGGGCGGAGCAGAATGCAGACGCGAAAAATCGGGTAAACGCGCGCGGTCCGCAAGGCTTGGCTCTCCCATCCATATCCAGGCAATGCCGTCTTTTTCTTCGACTACGTAAGACCTGACGCGGGCTGCTGCGGGAATGGAGTCACTATGTGGGTTGGCAACGCAGCGTCCGCTGCAGTCAAATTGCAGGCCGTGATATCCGCACTCGATAGCATCCCCTTTGATGCGGCCCAGATGCAGGGGAACGAAGCGATGCGGACAAAGATCGTGCAGTGCAGCCAATTGCTTGTCGCCACGGCGAAAAAAAACAATGGGCTGATCAAGCAGCTTGCGATGCATCATCTCGCCCGGCTTGATCTCATCAGCCCAGGCGGCCATATACCAGGCGTTCTTAAGAAATGGCACAGATGTCTCCAGGTTCAATAAACGCCTTTACTCTAGCCACAGTTATGGAATATATATAGTGGATTATCCTTATTCGCTCTATTTGGTTTGTTTATAGATCTCCATGGGGTTTCACGGCGCTTACTCTGGCAGTCGAACCGCTGGGCAGGGGGTTTCAGGAACTGAACCACTGGGGCGCAATGACATGAAACTTGACTTGAATTTGCTACGCGTGCTTGTGGCAGTGCATGAGACCGGAAGTGTTACCGCAGCGGCGAACCGTCTTGGTGTCAGTCAGCCGGCCGCAAGTGCCGCTTTGGGACGCTTGCGGGCAACCCTGAACGACCCGTTGTTCGTCCGCGAGGGCCTGCGCATGCGTGCGACTCCAATGGCATTGGGAATTCTGGACAAGACCCGCGAAGTTCTGGATGTTATTGACCGGGATATCCTGGCCCCCTCCACGTTTGATCCATCTGCGGCTAAAGGCGAACTGACAATTTGCTTGAGCGAGATTGGTGAAGTAGTACTGTTGCCCGAGTTGTACCACCGGTTACGTCGCGAGGCTCCGGGCTTATTGATAAGAACGGTCAGCCTGGGCCCGGATGAACTGGAGCAAGCGATGTCCGAGGGTGAAGTGGACATGGCCATTGGATATTTTCCTGACCTGACCGGTGCTGCCATTTATCAACAGCGACTGTTTTCGCACGTGTTGGCGTGCATGGTGCGCATGGACCATGCGATCGAAGGGCCACGCATCACCATGGCGCAGTTCAGGCAAGCCGAACACCTGCTGGTCCGCGACGGCAGCCGCACGATGGAAATGTACGAGCGATATATACAGGCTCAGGGCATACGCAGAAACATCGGCCTTCAAATGTCTCATTACCTGAGCGTTCCCGGTCTGGTCGAAGAGACGGACCTGGTCGCAGTTCTGCCTCGGACCATCGCGCTGGGATTTTCGCGAAGTCGACGTTTGCGAGTGCTGGCTCCTCCGCCAGGGTTTCCGCGCTACGACCTCAAGCAATACTGGCATCGCAGGTTTCATTATGATCCACGGATAAAGTGGCTACGGCCCGTGGTTCGCGAGCTGTATGAAGGCTTTTTGTCAGATAATTCGGCTATGCCGCCGGCGTCGGTGTTGGCCAGTCATACGTAACTGACCGTGCACGCCCGCGAAGTGAATCGCAAAGGTTAGAATCTTTAGGTCAGGAGATGGACCCAACCGTTGCCATCCCCTGCAGAAACAATGAACATGGAGATTAATGATGGGCCAAAACGGCAAGACAGTAGCGCGTGTACAGTGTCCGGTAGAAGAAAGCGAGCGTCAGTACAACCTGCGCGAAGCGTTCCCCACCTATCCGCAAACCCGGGAAACCTGGGTGAAGGCCAGCCAGGAACTGGTGGCTAAAGTTTCCCCGCAAATTGATCTGGCGTACGGTGACGGCCCCCTGCAAAAACTGGATTACTTCAATGCACAGAGCGGAGCTCCCTTGCTGGTGTTCGTGCATGGTGGGTACTGGCAAGGTGGTGACAAGGCCGACGTGAATTTCATGGCGGGCCCATACATTGCTGCCGGTATCAACGTGGCCGTCATCAACTATTCTCTGGCACCCGAAGCCCGCATCGAGCAGATGGTTGCCGAAGTTCAGCGCTCGCTGGTGTGGCTGAATTCACAGGCTGGCAATCTGGGCTTCGACCCGGCACGAGTGTCGTTGATGGGTCATTCGGCAGGTGGGCACCTGATTGCCATGATGGTGGCGCGTACGAACGAACGCGCTCCCGAAGGGATGCCGGCCATCGTCAATCTGTTCCCAATCAGCGGGGTATTTGACTTGCCGCCGCTTCTGCCGTCTTCCATCAATAATGCCCTGGCTCTGGACCAGGTTCGTGCCGAAGCGCTCAGTCCGCTGGCTTGGCCCGGCCCGGACAACACGTATATTCATACGTTTGTTGGAGCAGGTGAAACCGAGCAGTTTCATGTCCAGTCTGAGACCCTGGGGCAGGCCTGGAAAGTGGCGCGGCACGATTCCGTGCCTGATACCGATCACTTCACCATATTGAATGTGTTGGCCGACGGCTCGTCCGAGTATGCGAAGTCCGTGATTGCGGCGATCAAGGGCTAAGGCATGACCGAAGCCAGTCGAACCAGCTCGGCTGCCTGGATGGCGCGTAGTCTGCAAAGCGTGTGGCACCCTTGTACGCAGATGCAGCATCACGAGGCCACCCCTCTGCTTGCCGTGAGTCGAGGCAAGGGCGCCTGGCTGTTTGACCACGAAGGCCGGCGCTACCTGGATGCGATCAGCTCTTGGTGGGTAAACCTCTTTGGGCACGCAAACCCTCGTATCAATCTGGCGCTGAAGGACCAACTTGATCGGCTTGAGCATGCGATGTTGGCCGGCTTCACTCACGAACCCGTCGTTCAGCTGTCTGAACAGCTCTCGGCGCGCACCGGCAATACGCTGGGCCACTGCTTCTATGCTTCAGATGGCGCGTCTTCGGTAGAGATTGCGCTCAAGATGAGTTTTCATTACTGGCGTAATGCAGGCAAGTCCGTGAAACGCGAGTTTGTGTGCCTCAAGGGGAGCTATCACGGCGAAACTTTGGGGGCGCTCAGCGTTACCGACGTGACGCTTTTTCGCGACGCGTATGGGCCTTTACTGGGTACACCTCATGTTGTCGATTCGCCGGATGCCCGCCAGGCCTCGCAAGGCGAGGCGGCGGCGGATGTAGCCAGGAGAGCTGCCGAGAGACTCGAAGACCTGCTGAAGGAGCGTGCCGAGTCGGTTGCCGCAGTCATAGTCGAGCCGCTGGTTCAATGTGCAACGGGAATGGCAATGTACGATCCGCTATATCTCGTTCTTCTGCGCGACATATGCGATAGATACGATGTGCACCTGATCGCTGATGAAATAGCTGTGGGTTGCGGCCGTACAGGCACCTTCTTCGCATCCGAGCAGGCCTCGATATGGCCTGATTTCATGCTGCTTTCAAAAGGTATTACGGGTGGGTATTTGCCTTTGTCGCTTGTCATGACGCGTCAACATATCTACGACGCCTTTTACAGCGACCAGGTCTCCAGGGCTTTTCTTCACTCGCATTCCTATACGGGCAATCCTCTGGCGTGCAGGGCCGCATTGGCGACCCTGCAGATATTTGAAGAAGACGATGTGCTGAATGCCAATCGATTGCTGGCCGACAAGATCACGCGTGCCTTCCAGCCTCTGGCAGAGCATTCGCGTGTGCGGAACTTTCGTCAGTGCGGCATGATCTGGGCGTTCGACGCCCAGCTCAAAGACGAAGACACATCCTTTGCCCGCCGTTTTTTCACGATCGGTCTCGACGCTGGCCTGTTGCTGAGGCCCATTGGTAATACTGTCTACATGATGCCGCCATATATTCTGGATGATGCCGAGGTGGCACACCTGGCAAACAGCGTTCGGACAGTATTTGAGAAAGCGCTGACGTCATGAGCCCAGTTGATATCGTTCGGAACCGTCTGGCGACATTGGAGTGCCAGGGACTGCATCGAAAACGTCGAACTTCTCACAGCGCTTGCGGGACACGGCTCATCGTGGATGGCGAATCTGTAAAGGCGTTTTGCAGCAACGACTACCTGGGCCTTGCGGCCGACCCCCGAATTGCGCAGGCGCTTAAAGAGGGAGTGGATCGCTATGGGGTCGGAAGTGGAGCTTCACATCTGATAAGCGGGCACCACCGCGTGCACTACCAGTTGGAAGCTCGGTTGGCATCCTTTGTGTCTGACCACATTCCGAACGTTGCGGCTCTGTATTTTTCCACCGGATATATGGCAAATGTGGGAGCAATTGCAGCCCTGGCAGCGCTGGATCCGGATGTCGAAGTGTTTTCCGAAGCCTTGAATCACGCCTCATTGATCGACGGCATGCGCTTGGCGCGCGTCAGGACGAGCATATACGGGCATTGTGACGTGGAAGAACTTGAAAGCAGGTTGTCAGCAAGCACCGCGAAGGTCAAGCTTGTGGTGACCGACAGCGTTTTCAGCATGGACGGCGACTTGGCACCCATCCCGCGCATTCTGCAACTATGCGAGAAACATGGAGCATGGCTGCTGGTTGACGACGCCCATGGTTTTGGGACCCTTGGAGAGCACGGCCACGGAGTGCTCGAATACTTCTCCTTGCGCTCTGATCACCTGATTTATGTCGGTACCTTGGGCAAGGCCGCAGGCGTTGGCGGAGCGTTTGTCGCTGCAGATTCCCGGGTCATCGATTGGCTGGTGCAGCGGGCGCGATCCTACGTGTATAGCACCGCGTCTCCATCCGCTTTGGCACAGGCCTTACTTGCGAGTCTCGATATTATCGAAGGTGCCGATGGCAAAGGTCGGCGCGCTCGATTGGCACACCTGATAAATCTGTTAAACCGCGAACTGCACTTGGAACGTTGGACCAAACTACAGTCTTCAACCGCCATACAACCCGTTTTACTGGGTGACAACGAACAAGCCACTCAAGTCAGCAAAAAGTTGCACGAGGCTGGTTATTGGGTACCGGCCATTCGTCCGCCGACAGTGCCGGTGGGTACGGCGCGTTTGCGCATTACCTTATCCGCCGCTCATAGCGATGAGGATGTCGTCGCTTTGGCTAATACTTTGAACCATATAGAAAGCACTCTTCAACGTTCATGAATGCCCAATCCAAGTTCGCGTGCTTCGTGACAGGAACCGATACCGAGATCGGTAAAACCCTTGTCAGCAGTGCCTTGTTGTATGCGCTTTGTCAAAAGGGCCTCAAATCGGCGGGTATGAAGCCTGTGGCAGCCGGTGCAGAAGAGCGCGACGGTGTCTGGCATAACGAGGATGTCGATCGGCTGAATGCCGCAAGTAACGTATCCCTGCCGCCCGAGGTGGTTACGCCGTATCTTTGGCGTGAGCCCGTGGCGCCGCACATCGCGGCCCGGCGTGCCGGTGTGCAGATGTTCTCAAGCCGAGTCATGCACGCCTTCAATCGCATGAGGTCAGAGTGTGATGCCGTGGTGGTTGAAGGGGTGGGCGGTTTTTGTGTGCCGTTATCCGATTACGTCGACATGTCAGATCTTGCGCGCGAGCTAAATCTGCCGGTAGTAATGGTCGTTGGAATGCGTCTGGGGTGTATCAATCACGCCTTACTGACGGTTCAAGCAGTGTTGGCTCAAGGGCTAGTACTCGCCGGTTGGGTCGCTAACACTGTCGACCCGGACATGCCTTACCTGCAGGAGAACATCGAGACTCTGCAGCGCAGGCTGAGCGCGCCCTTACTGGGTCGGATTCCCCGGCTGGCAGATGCCACCGCACAGTCCGCTGCCTCGCATATTGATTTCAACCTGCTGTCAAACTGGCCGTCTGCCGATCATAAATAGGGGCTGGCTAGCCAAATGATCTTGTTGCGCAAGCGCTTGATAAAAGGGATGGCAGCCAGTGTCTCCAGCGTGACCGCATCAGAATCAGCAATTTCAGCATCAATCCTTCGTTCAAGCGCGGCAGCCATCTGGCGGCTGTGGATCTCGACGTCAAGTTCAAAGTTGAGTCTCAGACTTCGGGGGTCCAGATTCGATGACCCCACATATGACCACGCACCGTCGATGGTGATGAGCTTTGAGTGATTGAACGTACCTCGAGACCGCCAGACGTGGCAGCCGTTGCGAATTACCTGATCGAGCTGAGCAGTCATCGCGTAGTTGACCAGGCGCAGGTTGTTCTGACCGGGAATCACAATATCCACTCGAATTCCACGGCGGGCCGCTGTATTCAGCGCGCCCAAGAGTGCGACGTCAGGCAGGAAGTAGGGCGATTGGATTCGTATGCTGTGCTGTGCCACGGCAAAGGCACCCAGCAGCATATGGTGCGTGCTGAGTATGGTTCGGTCCGGGCCCGAGCGGACGCAGCGTGCGGGAACCCTGGGCTCGGGCGGCGACCAGTTGGCACAGCACCAGGTCTCATGAGGCAGTACTTCGCGCGTTGTGAACTCCCAATCCTGTGAGAACACCGCAGTCAATTGCAGGACGATGGGGCCTTCCACCTTGAAATGCGTGTCGCGGGCGGCCGGTTCGCCCGATGGTCCAGTCGTAAAGCCCGCCCGGATATTCATGCCTCCGGTAAAGCCGATGCATCCATCGACAATCAGGATCTTTCTGTGGCTACGCAAATTGGCGTACGGCATGCGCATTCCAAGCGGGTTTGTCATGAATAGCGCCGTCCGCACGCCTAAGCGACGCAACAGAGAAACAATGGGCGGCCGCGAATATTTCGCTCCGATTGCGTCGATCAGTACGCGAACTTCTACTCCACGCTTGACCGCCCGAGCCAACGCTTCGGCGATCATGCGTCCCTTTTGATCGTTGTCGAAGATATATGTCTGGAGGGCGATGGAGATCTTGGCGTTCTCGATCGCGTCGATCATGGCGGGATACGTTTCATCTCCACTGCAAAGCATCTGGATGTGATTTCCATCACACAATGGAAAGCTGCTGACTGTGTCCCCCAAGGTGCGTAGGGACGAAAACTGTGGAGCCGAGTAGGGCGCGACGTCTGTAATCGGTGTGTCGTTCAGGGAGCTGTAATCGCGTAGCGATTTGTCGCGTTGTTGCGAGATCTGGTCGTGGCGAACGCGGTTGATTCCGGCAATCAGGTAAAAGCAGGCGCCAAATAGTGGCGAGAAAATGATGACGGCTACCCACCCAATGGCAGCCCGGACGTCTGTCTTGTTCATGGCGGCGTGTATGGCCGCTGTAACGGCAGCCGTCACAGTGAACAAAAACACAAAGTGCGGCCAGTACTCTTGCAAGAGTGCCTGCAGGGAAAGCAGCATGGTAAACGGTATGAAACGAATGTTCTGGTATGAAGGGCAGGGCGCAGCGCAGCGCCCATGCTTGATCGCCCAAGTATATAGAAAGAAGCCATTCGCGGGGTTCGGTAGAGGCTGGGCTTTATGGCCTCGGGCAATGGCGGCGTGCGGCCAAGATGAGCAGTTTCTAAGCGGTGGCGGTAACCACGCTGCTGGCGCGAGCTTGCCTCCTGTGAAATTCATGCTAGAATCGCTATTCTTTGCTGAGCCGATCTTAGGCTTGCCAAGAAACAACGGTGACCGTAGCTCAGTTGGTAGAGTCCCGGATTGTGATTCCGGTTGTCGTGGGTTCGAGTCCCATCGGTCACCCCAGAATTCTTTTGTAATATCAAGCAATTACGCCGCTGCCTTCAGCGGCGTTTTTTGTTTCTGCTTTGAGCTCGTCGAAAGAACAGCTTTTTTGTGGTGCGAGCGGTATCGCGTACTGCGGCACCCGCGCACGCACGATTCCAGTGCTTGCGATAGCCGCACCAGAACTTGGATTCAGGCGGTTTGATTTGACGGCACTAAAAAGACTCGAGTAATTTGCTGCGTTGAGGCTCGGGGCCGCATTTTCGTCCAGTCTCCCATTGATCACAACAATAGAGGGCATGACATGATCGAGTTTGTCGAGGTGGATGGAGCAAAGGTGGCGTATCGGGTCGATGGTGAGGGACCGCCGCTAGTCTTGGTGTCCGGTACCGGGGGCGATCTGAACAGTAATTGGGGTCACCTGGTGCCGGCTCTGTCCGGCCGACACCAAGTTCTGCGGGTGGATTATGCGGGATCCGGCCAGACGCAGGATAACGGCGGGGCATTCACACTGCCCGCGCTTGCTAAACAGGTAATGGCTGCGGTCACGGCCCGCAAAATCAATTCGTTTGATTTGCTTGGATATTCGTTGGGTGGGGCAGTGGCCGCTTCAATTGCGGCTGCACATGCCGGTCGAGTGCGTTCCTTGATGTTGCTGGCCCCATTGGTAAATGGAAGTGAGCCACGAGTTCGGCTGCAGTTTGAAATATGGCAGCAGCTCATTCGCACTGATCCCCTCACGTTTGCCAGGCTCGTTCTACTGAACGGATTTAGCCGGAGTTTCCTGGCGGGATTCAGCGACACGCAGATCGCCCAGTGGGTCGAGTTAATTTGTGCATCTAACCGTTGGGACGGAGTACTGCGCCAGGTTGATCTGGACTCGCGTGTCGATATTCGCAGCGACTTGCCAAAGATTACTGCCCGCACGTGGGTTGTCGGCTGTTCGCAAGATTTCATACTGGGGCCAAGTCACGCACGCGAAGCGGCGAATATGATCCCTGGGGCCGAGTACATGGAAATTGACGCCGGGCACATGATGCCATTCGAACGTTCCGAAGAACTTTTAAAAATCATTGAGAGTTTCTTCGTTCAAGCCTGAGCAGCGCCCCGGTGCCAATCAGGCCTTGCTGGCAAAAGATGAGTAAAGTAGCACCTAGCAATATTGAGTCGGGGCGTCCTATGAAACGAATTCTGAGGTGGTCCGGGGCCTTGTTAGCGGCTCTTTGTCTAGTCGCTTGTGCACAACTGCCACCACTGGATAATCGCAGCGTATCTTCGGCGTATACGGATACAGCGGATACTACCTTGGGGCGTGCAATTGTCCCGCTAGCGGCCAAGCATGTCGGAAATGCGGGGTTGGCCCCACTGATGAGTGGAGGCAGTGCGTTCGCGGCGAGGGCTTTGATGGCGCAGGCGGCAGAGCGATCCATCGATATCCAGAATTACATCTGGCACGATGATATGGCCGGTGTCCTGCTGTTCGACGCATTGATAGATGCTGCTGATCGTGGCGTGCGTGTCCGGCTGCTACTGGACGATAACAATACGGTTGGCATGGACGGCGTACTGGCAGCGCTCGATAGTCATGACAACATTGAAGTCAGGCTCTTCAATCCGTTCATGCAGCGCAATTGGCGCTGGGTGGGCTACCTCACCGACTTTTCACGATTGAATCGTCGCATGCATAACAAGTCCTATACGGTAGACAATCAAGCTACCGTCATTGGAGGCCGGAACGTTGGCGACGAGTATTTCGGTGCATCAGAAGAATTCCAGTTCATTGATCTGGACGTCTTGGCGGTAGGGCCGGTTGTCACCGAGGTCTCCAAGGATTTCGACCGCTATTGGGAAAGCGCCTCGTCATACCCAGCCGATCTTATCCTTGCGCCGGCACAGGACGGCGGCCTCAACGAACTCAGGGCTCGCGCGCAGGACATCAAAAAAGACGAGCGGGCTGCGGGTTACGTCAAGGCCATGAACGAGTTGCCGCTGGTCAAACAGTTGCTGGATGGAAGCATAGAGTTGGAATGGGCGGTAACCCGTATGGTCAGTGACGATCCTTCAAAAGGACTCGGTCAGGCCGACGATCATGAAATGTTGCCTCAGCGTCTCGGGAGAATATTTGGCGTGCCAGAGAAAGATCTCTTCATGGTGTCGTCCTACTTTGTTCCGACCCAGGCGGGAGTCGACTATTTGACAGAGCTGGCTGGGAATGGAGTCCAGGTCACCATCCTTACAAATTCTCTGGAGGCGACAGACGTGGCGGCAGTCCACGCCGGCTATGCTAAACGTCGAGTGCCCTTGTTGCAGTCAGGAATCACACTCTACGAACTGAAAAAGGTCACGTCTCCTGCAGCATTCCGCGACAGGGGACTGACAGGCAGTTCTGCTTCGAGCTTGCACGCCAAAACCCTCTCGGTCGATGGGAGAAAAATTTTCATTGGGTCATTCAATTTTGACCCGCGTTCTGCGCGCTTGAACACTGAAATCGGATTCGTAGTCGAAAGTCCCAGGCTTGCGCAGAATTTACCGGCAGCGATTGAACAGCAGGCGGCCAATATGGCGTACCGTGTATTTTTAAGCGAATCGAACGACCTGCGCTGGGAGGAAATCAAAGACGGGGAGCGCATCGTGCATACTTCAGAGCCAGGTGCCAGCGTGTGGCGACTCATGAGTGTTTGGATTCTTTCTCACATGCCAATTGAATGGCTGCTGTAAGAAGGGTGCGCCTCGCCATTGCGCCGCAGGCTCGATGCGAAGAGCAGTTTTAAACGAATCGGCCGGCACCGGGTCTTGCCCGATGCCGGCCGAAAGTCAAGCAAGACTAGCCGCGTAGAGGCGGTTGTTTACTTGTTGTAGCGAGTCTTGAGTTCGGACATGCAGCGATCCTGGGCGTCGCCTGACATGGCCTTGCATTTTTCTTTCTCTAGCTCGAACTGAGCATCTTTCTTGTCCTTGTTGGCCTCATGCTTTGCTTCGGCAGTCTTGGCGGCTTGCTTACTATCGGCCTTTGCTTGATCGCGATTGGTCTCGGCTTGCTTCTCACAAACGTCCTTCTCATCGCCATCAAGGTTCTCGCAGCGTTTCTTTTCCGCTTCGTACCGCTGATCGATACGATCATCGGACATGGCCGCGTGATTGCGATTGTGCTGATCAGCCTGTTGTGTAGCGGCTGCGCCTTGGTTTGCCGCGCCTTGAGGGGCTTGACCGCCATTGGTCTGTGCAACGGCGCTGAAAGCCGTAAGGCTGAAGCCAAGAACCAAGGTACCGAGAACTGGTTTAAATATTTTTTTCATGGACAGCTCCTGTAGAAATTTATGATCACGTTCATGTTGTTAGGCGTCGGCGTGGCGCCTTGCCGTGAACCTCTAAAGCAAGTGCTGTGCCGCCATTTGGCCGATGCCACCAGAGTTATCATTTTTCAAGGTGCGCGACGTAGTTCGGCCGACGGGTACTTGATCTGAGCGCGATACTTGGACACTGTGCGTCGCGCCACCATCACGCCCTGGCCGGCGAGCTTGCGCGCAAGCATCACATCCGACAACGGGTTCTTGGGGTCCTCGGCATCAATCATTTCTTGAATCAAAGCGCGGACGGATCCCGCCGAACATGTGCCTCCGGAACGTGTGGCGAGCTCGCGAGAGAAGAAGTGTTTGAATTCGAAAATACCTCGTGGGGATGCCAAGTATTTATTGCTCGTGGCGCGCGAGACGGTCGATTCATGCATGTTGAGTTCTTCCGCAATCTCACTGAGCATCAATGGTCGCAAGGCGACGTCCCCATAATCAAAGAATGTCTGCTGCCTGGCGATGATGGCCTGAGCCACTCGTAGAATCGTGGAATTTCGTTGTTCCAGACTTCGTATCAGCCATCGTGCTTCTTGCAGGGCCTTGGCCATCAAGCCGCGTTCTTGGTATCGGCTCTCTTTAAACAAGCGCGCATACGTGCTGTGCAACTGCGCGCGCGGTATCGCATCGTTATTGGGTAGTGCGACCCAGTGTTTACCGATCTTTCGCACAACGACGTCCGGAACGATATAGCACGACGGATCTATCGAGACGTAACGGGTACCCGGACGTGGGTCGAGCCTGCGAATGAGAAGGCAGGCTTCGCGTGCCTCATCTTCGTTGCAATTGAAAGTGCGCATCAGGCCGGCGTAATCACAGCGACCTACTTTTTCCAAGGCCGAGTTCGCGATTTCAATTGCCAAGTCGCGGCAAGACGTCGCCGCAGGCATGGCCGTAAGCTGTAGCGTCAGGCATTCCGATAGGTCGCGGGCCGCTATTCCTGGAGGTGCCAACTGCTGTATCAGTTTTAGAGCGGTATTCCATTCGCATTCAGTCGCGGGCGGGCTGATCAACTCATCGCAACCCAGCTCAGAGAACGGCACCCGCATGTATCCATCCTCATCGAGCGCTTCAATGATGAATTCACACAATAGGCGATCACGTTCACTCAATGGTTGACCGGAAAGGCTGTCCCTGACGGTCTCCTGGAGCCCCGTCGTGGCGCGTGCCCACTGACCAACATCGGTGTCGGCGCCATCGACCCCGCGCGATGAAGGGTAGTCTCCCGAATATGACGGCATATATTCTTCATGCTCGGGCACGATTTCCACACTCTCTTCGCGTGTCGGCGCTTCCACCTGGGTGTCGTGTTCATACTTTTCAGCGGCGTCGTAGGCTTGGGCGTCGCCGGCCTTCAAGGCTTCGTAAGAGTATTGACTATCGGTTTCCCCAGAATCCTCCGCTTGATATGCGTCACGCTCCTCACCCGCGTCGGGTTCCGGCTCTGCTTCTTCCAAGAAGGGGTTCGTGGCAATTGCCTGAGCCACTTCTTGAGTGAAATCGAGCGTTGACATTTGCAGGAGCTTAAGCGACTGCTGGAGCCGTGGGGTCAGGCTTAATTGTTGTTTTGCGCGTAATTCGTGGGCGATCTGAACCACTTTATGTCTCCTTCGAAATCATTACACGGAAGTACTGATAACTACTTATGCAAAATCCGTGCCAAATAATGAAAGAAGACGTAAAAGCGGCGGGAACCACGCGCCGCTTGGCTTTGAACGGCAAATGTCGTGCCCATAGGCGCATGCCTCGTAAGGCAACGTAACCCGGTACCAGAGTGAAATTTACCTGGCGTGTAAGAACTTCTTTGCGTTCGCTGCCGCAACGGGCGAAGTAGGGCACCAGTGGTATAAATCCGTTATATAAGCGTGCCCGGAAATGGTGGGCCCAATTGAACCGTCCTGCTGGCTGTTCAGCGCGGCCAGATTGCGTATGGGGTGCGAGCTCTTGGATTCACGCGTGGCTTTTCGCAGTTGGTCGAACAGTAGTTATTTGGGTAACCAAATTTATTGCCCGCTTTGCGCACCGTCCATCGGTGGCGGCGATCTGTTAGCAGTCGGCGGGTGAATCGAATTAAAGCAATTCAAGAAAGCGAAAAAATCGCCACCATCCTTTTATTTCCATGATGGCTTCATTTTTATTTAGGGGGTGTCCGTTGTTACCTGGCCTGAATGGCTGGGAACAGGCACAATCGGGTGCAGTCTCTGACCATTGAGCTTGGCCGCCTTAAACGAAAGGTGATTACCGGATTCTCAGAGATATGGAATGCAGAGAAGTGCGGCGGACCCTCTCCGCGTGAACAACACCAGCGTACCCGAGGTTTCTAATTTCCCGCCTAGACTATCAAGAAATCGGTGCGTCAGTTTCAACTAATATATATAGTGGATTCCTCGCTACAAGAAAAATCACGAAAACCTGCTTATCATAGAGTTTCAATTGTCATACGGATTTACTTCTGTATTATTTTAGAACGCGTACCATACCTTTAACTAGAACAAGATAAATTCCCTGATCCTGGTGGTTGGGGCTGACGACGGCGCTCGCGGCGTCGACTGCTTTCCCGAGACACATGCCCTACTTACTTGTAATAGAAGACGAAACTGAAACCCGGCATCTAATCGCAGAGATCGCTGAGGAAGAGGGCTATGATGTCGACCAAGCGGGGGACATAAGGCAAGCTCGCATCTTGATTGAGCGACGTCATCCTGACGTCATCCTGCTGGACATGCATTTGCCTGACGGCAACGGCATGGAATTATGGCAGGATCTCAAGCTGCCCAATACCGAAGTGGTGTTCGTCACCGGCCACTCGACGGTAGATAGTGCTATCGAGGCCCTGCGCTGCGGTGCCGTCGACTACCTGCAGAAACCCGTCAGCCTGCGCCGCCTCAAGACGATTCTTGCGGAAATCAAGGGCGTCGTGCAGTCCAAGCCTGAGAGCGTGGCAGGGGCAGCCTTCGAGAAGATAATCGGCAAGTCTCCGGCCCTTAATATGTTGCGTGGGCATATCGAAAAAGTGGCTCCGACCAGCGCGACTGTGCTGTTGATTGGAGAAAGCGGCACCGGCAAGGAGCTCGCAGCCGAGGCCATTCACTTGGCCAGTGCGCGGCACGCGAAGCCGTTCATGCCTGTTAACTGCGGCGCGATTTCTCCCAACCTGATTGAAAGTGAACTTTTCGGACACGAGAAGGGAAGCTTTACCGGAGCCGACCGACGTCATAAGGGCTACTTTGAACGAGCCACCGGAGGCACACTGTTCCTGGATGAAATTACCGAGATGTCCATGGAACTTCAAGTACGCCTGTTACGCGTGTTGGAATCTGGTCGCTTCATGAGGGTCGGAACCCATACCGAGATTGAAGCTGATGTTCGCGTGGTGGCTGCAACTAACCGCAACCCGGAGCAGGCCGTGCAGGAAGGCGCGCTTCGCGAAGACCTCTACCATCGACTCAGCGTATTTCCAATTCGGCTGCCGCCCTTGCGCGAGCGCGACGACGATGTTTTGCTTTTGGCTCAGCACTTTCTTGACGAGCTAAATGCCAGCGAGAAAACCGCAAAACGGTTCTCTCCTGAAGCTCTATCAGCAATGCGCACCTATCAGTGGCCTGGCAACGTGCGCGAGCTGCGGAATTTCGTCTACCGCAGCTACATTCTTGCGGACGAAGTGATAAAGGGCGATTTCAACGCTTTCGATCTTGTAGAAAAAACTCCCAGTCAAGGTCCCGAGATTCTGGTGCCAGTCGGCGTACCGCTGGCAGACGCGAACCGGCAGCTTATTCTCGCCACCTTGAAGCAGTGTGGCGGAGTAAAAAAGTTGGCGGCCGAAACTTTGGGTATCAGCATCAAGACGCTCTACAACCGGCTTGAAGAGTACGGCGAGCTTTCCGAAACGACCGACTGAGAGCACCTCACGTAAGCACCCACAGCCTGAGTACCGCAGGCCTGATACTTGCGCCTGTCTCCTTGCATGCACAACCAAGGAGCACATCATGCCCAATGACGAAACAACACGCGACGCAGAACGCTTGCAGCGCCTGCAAGCGGACCCGCGCACGCCTCCGGCAATTGGCCCCAGCGATTCGTCGGATACAGCCAGTGAGTTACCCGACACTTTTCCGGACACCGATAGCGACCGTCAGGGCACTGGCGAGCGCGCTGACGTTGAGAATCAAAGCGATCCGGCAGGTGAGGATGTTGAGCCCGACAAGGTAGTCAATGATCGTCAGGCCGGTCTGGCGCACACTCCACCGGATCCTCAACGCAACGGCGGTTGAACGGGCACGCAGATTGCTCTGCGCAGGTGATACAACGATCACCGATGGGAGAGCACTGTGGCGTTGAAAATTCTGGCAGTAACTTCGGAAGCGTTTCCTTTGGCCAAGACGGGCGGGCTCGGTGATGCAGTAAGTGGTATGGCCCGGGCGGTCCAGCCCAGGGTGTCCGATATGACGGTGATGTTGCCTGCCTACCAGGGTGTGAGGCAGCGACTGCAACACCCATCTGTGTTAGGCCATTTGCATGGATTGCCCGGGGGTGATGCCCGTCTCATCAAGGGGTATTGCCCTGAGTCTGGTCTGAACGTGATCTTGCTCGAGAACGACTCCTTGTATGACCGAGTGGGGCTATATGTTGACGACAGTGGGATGGAGCATCCCGACAACGCCATACGATTTGCGGCCCTGTCACACGCTGCAGCCCGCGTCGCAGCCGGGTTTCCCGGGGTTCCGAGCTACGACGTGCTGCACGCCCATGACTGGCACGCGGCGCTCGCTCCACTTGTCCTCAAACAACTCGGAGCCAAGGATGTACGTAGTGTCCTGACGCTACACAATGTCGCGTTTCAAGGATGGTTTGATACGGCGATGGCGGAGCATATTGGGATCGACCCAACACTGTGGAATAGCGGCGGCCTGCTGAATGGAGACTGCGTGAACTTCCTTCACGCCGGCATTACTTGTGCAGACAAAATTACAGTGGTCAGTGGTAATTATGCTCAGGAGATCATGACGCCCGAGTTTGGATGCGGGCTTGACTCACTTTTGCGCAGCCGTCGAGATGACGTCATTGCGATCGCCAATGGGATCGACGTGTCTGTCTGGAACCCCGTTTCGGATCCCCACTTGAAAGGCAGCCAGTTCAGCGCTGACAACCTTTTCAACAAGATGGTGTGCAAGCGGCGTCTCCAACAGAAATTCGGTCTGGAACTCGATACGGAAGCAACGGTCATTGGCATGGGCAGCCGTTTGACCGGTCAGAAGATGGCAGACGTTGCGGCGGAAGCCATTCCATTCGTGCTCGATGCCCATCCGCGTTTGCAGATATGCGTAATTGGATGCGGAGAGAAGCATATCGAGACGCGTCTGCGGGAGATCGGGGAGAAATATCCTGGCCGCTGCGCAGTACACATCGGCTACTCCGAAGATCTAGCACATCTACTTCACGCAGGCTCCGACATTCTGCTTCATGGCAGTCGTTTCGAGCCCTTTGGCCTCACCCCCTTATACGCGATGAGGTACGGAACCATTCCAATTGGCTCACGTGTCGGCGGCATGGTAGACACCATCCATGACCCGGGCTCCGCGGGCAATGACGAGGTCATGGGGCTTGCGACAGGCCTGCTCTTTGATGGCGATAAGGTCGAGGACATGTGCGGCGCCATTGATCGGGCGCTGGGCTTACGTTCCGTTACGACGATATGGCGCCGAATGCAGCGGAACGCGATGCTGCGCGACTTCAGCTGGGAGCGTGCCGCACCCGCTTACTTGCATTGCTATCAAGCACTGTGCACAGATCGGGAAGAAGCAGTCATGCCCATACCGGGATCCAGGTTACGTAAGTCGCTCCGCACCGCGGCTGTGCATCCCGGTACCAGACAAATAGGAATATCGGCTGCCTGAAGCCAGGTGGCTCGAGTCAGCAGGGTAGGGGAGTTAGATGGACGTTCATGAAACGCGCTTTGCTGACTGCAGGCGTCTGCTGGCCATTGATGAGGTTCCAACACCGTCGGTCCCTGGTTGGTCCGACCTCTGTCGCGAGGCCATTGACCACGGATTCACTGGTTTGTTGCTGCCTCCTGTGTCGATACGCAGGGGTCTTTCGGAAAACATGTTCGGCCTCTCGAGCGAAGCATATCCAGCTGAAATCCCGTCACTGTCGCAACTGGTTGCCGGAGCCAGCGCGTACGACTTGGCACTTTATGCAGACGTAGCGCTGGACCAGACATTTTCGCTTCCGGAAATGTCGGAATTCTTCATGCGAGGGCTAACCGAAGGGCTGGCGGGATTTCTGGTTCGCGAATGCAGCAGTATCGATGGCGCCGAATTGACGCGCCTTGTCGCTGCAGTTCGTAGTGTCAAGCCAGATGCAAAGTTCCTGCTGTGGACGCCGGGTTGCACGCCGGAACAGTTGATGCCTCTACGTGACGCCGGTTTTGATGCGACGTTTCTATCGCTTCCTTGGTGGGATGAGCGTTCGCCCTGGCTGGCGGAGGAACACGTACGGCTTTCTGCGGTGGCGTCTGTCATGGTTCCGATCGACGCCAATGACAGTGGGGAAATGCTGGACGCAAACCTCCCGGATTTCGAAGAGTCCATGGGTCGACGGCTATGGACAGCCGCCGTCGCTGGAAATGGAGTGCTTGTGCCCCAGTTCGTGCTGCACAGCCGTGCCGCGGAAGAATTGAAAGCGGTAAATTACTGGATTGCTCGCCGGCGATCCTTGAATGAACCCTTGCTTATTCTCAGCGGCTTGCTCAGCCCGGGAGCCGTTGTGTTCAGAGGCGGCGAGGGTGTGGTTCTTAATCCTGACCGCGAGCGGGAAATCTCGATTGACTGGCGGTCGTTGCAGTCCCGCCTACCCGATGATCTGGCTGTTATTGAACCGGCCGCTCCGGGCGAGATTAATTCTCTGAGACCCTTGGCGTTTCTTCGCTTCTCGTCAAAGCGCCTGCCTTGCGTTAAGCCGGAAGCGGCAAGCACCACCGATAAGCGCCGCCTGGGCCTTGGGGTGATGAATGCGCCCCGAATAGCCATCGAAGCGGTAAGGCCTCAGGTGGATGGTGGGCGGTTTGCAATAAAGGCGGTCGTCGGAACGACTATTGAGGTCACGGCCAACATATTCATGGACGGGCACGAGCAACTGGGCGCGTGTGTGAAGTGGCGGGCCGCAGACGAGTCAGAATGGTACGAAGTCCCCATGACGCACGAAGGCAATGACAAGTGGAGCGCGTCGTTTACTCCTGTTCGCGTCGGAAGGCATCAGTTCTTTATCAATGCCTGGCATGATCGATGGAACTCGTATCGCTCAGCACTCGTCAAAAAACGCGCTGCAGGCGTGGATGTGGCAGTGGATATTCAGGAGGGAAAGTTACTGCTGGGGGAAGCCGCGCGTCGAGGACGGCGAACGCATCCAGACATTACTGCCATCCTAGAAGAGGTGATCGGTTCCGAGGATGTCGAGATGTTGGTCTCGGATGACACGGCTGAAGCCTTGGCCAACATTGGCATGCGTGCGTTTGAAACGCGTTGCGGGCAGGATTACCCGGTGATGGTCGAACGTCGCACTGCTGTCTTTTCAGCTTGGTATGAACTCTTTCCTCGTTCCGAAAGCAGTGTGCCAGGGCGGCACGGCGCGTTTGTCGAGGTGCGACGTCGATTATCAGCCATCAGAGACATGGGATTTGACGTATTGTATTTCCCTCCCATTCATCCGATCGGCAAGACCAACAGGAAGGGGCGAAACAACAGTCTGACAGCAGGCGCCGAGGACGTGGGCAGCCCCTATGCCATCGGATCTGAGGAAGGGGGGCACGACGCCGTTCATCCGCAACTGGGCACCTTGGAAGACTTCAGGCAATTGGTACATGCAGCACGTGACCACGGCCTGGAAGTCGCTTTGGATTTTGCCATTCAGTGCTCACCAGATCATCCCTGGCTCAAAGAACACCGAAACTGGTTCAATTGGCGGCCTGACGGTACCTTGCGATACGCCGAGAATCCCCCGAAACGTTATGAAGACATTGTCAATCCCGAGTTCTATCAAGACTCTCAATTGAAACCGCGGGCGTCGCTGTGGCGCGCCCTTCGTGATGTCGTGCTTTTTTGGATAGAGCAAGGTGTAAGGATATTCAGAGTCGACAACCCGCATACCAAGCCATTACCGTTTTGGGAGTGGATGCTGGGAGAGATCCATTCACGACACCCCGACGTGATCTTTCTTTCGGAGGCCTTTACCCGTCCGGCCATGATGTACCGATTGGGCAAGGTGGGGTTTTCGCAGTCTTACACGTACTTCACGTGGCGCAACGACAAAGCCGAGCTCACCTCTTACTTGGAGGAACTTACCAGTCCTCCTGTCGCTGACTTTTTTCGCCCGAATTTCTTCGTCAATACTCCCGACATCAACCCATATTTCTTGCAGAACTCCGGTCGACCGGGGTTCCTGATCAGAGCAGCGCTGGCAGCCACGCTGTCGGGGTCCTGGGGCATGTACAGCGGCTATGAGTTATGTGAAGCCTTGTCCTTGCCGGAACGAGAAGAGTACCTGGACTCCGAGAAGTACGAATTGCGTCAGCGAGATTGGAGCCAGCCCGGCAACATCATTCCTGAGATCACTCTGCTTAATCGCGTGCGGAAGAGCACGCCTGCCCTATGGACACACCTCGGTTTGCGCTTTCACCATGCACACGACGATCACGTCATGTTCTTCTCGAAGTCTACTCCTGAGAGAGACAGCATTGTGCTGGTCGGAATTTGCCTGGATCCTCATGGGTCCAGGCGCGCGTGGCTGGAATTTCCATTTTGGTACTTGGGTCTGCACGATTCAGCGACGGTGCACATGGAGGATGCGTTATCCGGCAAGGAGTTTGACTTGCGCGGTAAGGATCAGCAGGTAGAGTTCACGCCCGAGCGTCCGTATTTCATCTGGCGTGTGAGGGGGCTGGAATGAATACAGGGCGGGACGCTGTAAAAGATCCGAAGCGCGAATCCATGGTTGTGTCTCGGAACGAGCCGGGATGGTACAAGGACGCGGTCATTTATCAGTTGCATGTCAAATCGTTCCAGGATTCGAATGACGACGGCGTGGGCGATTTTGCGGGCCTGATGTCGCGCCTGGACTATATTGCCGAGCTGGGGGTTGACACTGTTTGGCTACTACCGTTTTACCCTTCCCCCCGGCGTGACGACGGCTACGACATTGCCGATTACCGTTCGGTGCATCCGGATTACGGAACGCTGCCCGATGTACGGCGTTTCATACGTGCAGCGCATGCCAGGGGACTCAAGGTCATTACCGAACTGGTGGTAAACCATACCTCTGATCAGCACCCCTGGTTTCAACGGGCCAGGCGTGCGCGGCCAGGATCGGCGGCGCGGGACTTTTACGTTTGGTCTGACGACGATCAGGCCTATGCCGGCACCCGGATCATCTTCTGCGATACCGAGAAATCCAACTGGACATGGGATCCGGTGGCTGGGGCCTATTTCTGGCATCGCTTTTACTCGCACCAGCCTGATCTCAACTATGACAATCCGCGTGTGTTGAAGGAAGTAATCAGCGTCATGCGGTTCTGGCTTGACATGGGGGTGGATGGCTTAAGGCTCGATGCTGTGCCCTACTTGGTGGAGCGTGAGGGCACGAACAATGAAAACCTGCCCGAGACGCATGATGTTCTGAAGCGTATCCGCGCAGTGATGGATCAGGATTATCCCGATCGACTTTTGCTGGCCGAGGCGAATCAGTGGCCTGAAGACGCCCAGGAGTATTTTGGCCAGGGGGACGAATGTCATATGTCATTCCATTTTCCCCTGATGCCACGAATGTACATGGCCATTGCCCGGGCGGATCGTTTTCCAGTCACGGACATCATGCGCCAGACGCCACCTATTCCGGAAAACTGTCAGTGGGCGATTTTCCTGCGCAACCATGATGAACTCACGCTCGAGATGGTTACCAGCAGCGAGCGTGACTACCTCTGGGATTTTTATGCCGCGGACCGGCGAGCCAGAATCAATCTCGGGATACGACGGCGCCTCGCTCCCCTGATGCAGCGCGACCGTCGTCGCATCGAGCTGATGAACAGCCTTTTGCTGTCGATGCCCGGAACCCCCGTGCTTTATTACGGGGACGAAATTGGCATGGGAGACAACATTCATCTGGGCGATCGCGATGGGGTACGCACGCCGATGCAATGGACGCCCGATCGCAATGGCGGATTCTCGAGGGCCGATCCCGAAAGTTTGATCCTGCCGATGCTGATGGGGCCTTTGTATGGTTATGAGGCTGTGAATGTCGAAGCCCAGCAACGCGACGCCCATTCACTGTTGAACTGGACTCGCCGCATGCTGGCCAAACGACAACAGAAGAAGGCATTTGGGCGGGGCTCCCTGCGTTTCCTGTATCCCGGCAACCGTAAAATTCTGGCGTATCTGCGTGAGCACGGTGAAGAGAGCCTATTATGTGTGGCCAATCTGTCAGATGCATCGCAGCCGGTTGAGCTCGACTTGTCTCAGATGGCAGGCAGGGTTCCAGTCGAACTGTTGGGAGGCACCCCATTTCCGGATGTCAGCGAGTCGCCATACATGCTGACCCTCCCGCCCTACGGCTTCTATTGGTTCGAACTCAGTGCCCAGGCGGCTTCGCCTTCGTGGCATGCTGCACCTGTGGACCAGCCCCCTGAGTACGTGACCTTGGTCTTGCGTCGCGGTGCATCTGGCACGCGTCTGCTGGAAGAGTCGCGCAAGGCCCTATGTCGGGAAGTGCTGCCTGCGTATTTGTCGCGGCAGCGTTGGTATCCTCAAGACAAGCCAGTCGGTCAGGTCAGTCTGGATTACGCAGTTCCGCTGAGTCCGGATGCAAATACAGTTCTGACCGAGCTAGTGGTGCAGGACAGTGACAACAAGCAGTCGTATTTCATGCCCGTAGTCATTCTCTGGGATGAAAACACGACCTCGATGCAGCAGCTCCATGGCTTGGCTCGCGTCAGGCGCACGGCCGATACGGGTCTTCTGGTGGACGCAGTCAGCGCTCCTCAATTTGCACTGCATATGCTTGAGTGTTTCCGTAGCCATGCGCAATACAAGTTACCGGGCGACTCGGGCACTCTTGAATTCCAGGGCGAAGATGGTTTACATAGCCTCCCCGAAATTACGCTTGAGGATATCGATTGGTTTCAAGGTGAGCAATCCAATAGCTCGCTTTGGTTGGGTGACGTTGCCGTACTGAAGCTGCTGCGTCATGTCCAGCCGGGCGAACACCCTGAAGCCGAGATGACACGCCATCTTACCCGGGTCGGGTATGAGCACAGCGCGGCACTGTTGGGAGAACTCAGGAAGATTGATGCTCAAGGAGTTCCCCATACCTTGGCACTGGTGCACGCCCGCGTCCCCAATCAAGGCGATGCGTGGAGCTGGACGAATGAATTCTTAAGGCGCTCTTTGGAAAATGCAACCCTGACCGGGGAAAGCAGCGGTGATTTTCAAGATGATCTTACTGCTTACACCGCAGTTGCCGACATCATCGGTCGGCGTCTTGCGAAACTGCATGGTTCGCTGGCACAGTCCGATGGAGATGCTGCATTTACAGCCGAGTCAGCCACGGCTGCCGACGCACGCCGGTGGATCAAGGATATCCGGACCATGATCCAGTCGGCGATTTCAGTTGCGTGGAGCAGTCGCGATCGACTCCCGTCCGTGGGACTGGCCCAAGCATCGCACTTGCGCAGTACGCGTCGTGAGCTTTTGGGCTGGATCGATGGTGCAGCGACGCGAATCGCCGGCCATCGACGTTCGCGCATCCACGGTGACCTCCATCTGGGCCAAGTGTTGATTGCACAAAGCGACGTGTACTTTGTCGACTTTGAAGGCGAGCCCGATCGTCCTCCCGCAGCTCGTCGCGCGAAGGCCAGCCCTTGGCGAGACGTTGCCGGTCTGATTCGATCGATCGATTATGCCGCCCGAGGATTTGCCCAATCTGAGCCCGTGGCAACTGCAGGCACGTCTGGGCAGACCGATGTTGATGCAACAGAAGCGTCCGATGGCGTTCCCCTGGCCGTCCCCGACGCGCCCACAACGCGAGAACGGCACGCGCGTCTACTGGAGCAGTTCAGGGAGAGCGCCAGTCAGGCTTTCCTTGCTGCCTATCGCGCGCAAGCCGCAGAATCGTGTCCGGAGGTGCTGGATTCGGACATGGATGGCGACCTGCTTCAACTCGCACTACTGGAGAAGGCGGCATATGAAGTCTGTTACGAGGCGGCACATCGTCCCGACTGGATTAGTGTGCCTCTTGACGGCCTGGCAAGGATAGCGCGACGAATTGCCGAACCGTCTGACACGTCAGTTTCTGGGGACGAGCATGAGTGAAGGGTCAGCACGGAACGATTTCGGTCCGCTCCTGGGCGAACTTGATATGCATTTGCTCGCCGAAGGCCGGCATGAATTCCTGGCGGATTGTTTGGGCGCGCATCCTTGCGTTGTGCAAGGTGTCGAAGGAACCCGCTTTGCAGTTTGGGCGCCGAATGCGCGCAGGGTTGCAGTCATTGG
>Ga0182741_1001897_pt1 | contig 25569 bp, 21 predicted proteins | sample eDN5th37CBELigOP_FD_128874 | JGI IMG/M metagenome (GOLD analysis project Ga0182741, IMG submission 128874) | Enriched Organic Plus compost microbial communities from Emeryville, California, USA - eDNA 5th pass 37_C BE-Lig OP (version 2) (version 2) ... | reverse complement strand
GCGAAAACCAGTTGCCGAAGGTGATCGCGGGTGTCAAATTCAAGGACGGCACCGAGATCATTCCGATGCCATCACACAACGTCGCCTGATCGGCCCCATCACCCAAAATCCCTCATAGCTCGCTTCGGGATGAATTGCTGAAAGGCGAAATCTTCTACACGCTCAAGGAGGCTCAGATTGTGATCGAAAGCTGGAGGCGCCACTACAATACCATCCGCCCACACTCATCGTTGGGCTACAAGCCACCCGCCCCAGCGGCGGTGCTATGGCCGGCTGCGCAACCCCCGCCAGCCACCCCGGCCGTAGCGCCACGCCCAATCATGCACTAACATTGAGTCCGGACCACCCCATGGGGGCCGGCCAGCAGGACCGGATCAACACCGCCTTGCGCAAGGTGGCGGGCAAGTGAGGGATCGTCTCATGATCGACGCATCCCGTATCCCAGGCAGGATGGTCTTAGTCGCATTCTTCCTAGCGGGCGTCATGATGGGGGCGGCGGCCCAAGATCCTAAACCTGGTCATTACATCTGCGCAGACGGGACAAAGCAATCTGAATTTCCCTTATATTAGGCCCTCGCACGACTGTGGCGAGAATTGCTCCATCACTTCCAATCGTGGCTTCATCCGAATTCTTACAGGACATGACGCGAATTCGCTTGATGCGGGCTAATCGAGCGAGGGAAGAGGGCTTCATGCTGGCATCAGACGTTCTTCGCTTAAGGGTTCAGCTTGGGCATAAGCTGACCATACTCCAATCTGTAACAGTTACGGTTTTTGGTGATACGCGTCTGCCACTCCTGGCCCTTAACGGGAAGGACAACGGCGCCCGAAGAAATGTGGCTAGCGCTACACCCAAATTGCCGAGTCCTTTCGTCGATTACCTGCCAAACCAAAACTCACACACTTTATAGGCAATTGAAATCGACTTCCTGATCAGGCCTAATGGCCGTCATCGTGTATCCAGCCATCCGGCTGCCCATGCCGAAGCGGTACGCGATTGAGGAATGTCCGGGACCCTATTCGGGACGCCCGAGAAGAGATCTGATGCATACCGCGTAAAGACCGCGCGAAATTCTCGCGGCCCTGGACCCAGTATCGCCCGCCCCAGCTGGAGCAGAGAGACGAGTCATACTGTCAAGTTCGGCGCCCTTTACCGCAGGAGGTAGATGATGGCGAGCAACAGTGCACCCTATGCGGAAATACCGGACCTAGACAATATCCGCTCGTGGAAATCCGTCCTACCGCTGGGATTGCGGTCATTTGTCGACACGATTCAGAACGTCCTCATTGGCACCCTCGGCAATGACACGCTCAGTGCTTCATCCGGCGGTACGGTCGTCTTCGGTCTAGCGGGGGATGACATCCTGAGCAGCACGCATGACAACACGGCTCTCATCGGTGGTCGCGGCAACGACAATCTCTACACCGAATTTACCGTTAAAGCGCCGCCCAGCGGTGCCGTGCATGCTACGTCGTTTCAGTTTGGTGGGAGTGGTAACGATGACCTCAAGGAGGTCGTCAGAGTGCAAGGGACGATCTCGGATTCCGGGAGCAGTGATCAGAATCTCTCCGCTGATGCCTACGCCGACGGAGGATCCGGAAGCGACACAATCAACGTGACGGTCGGCATTGATAAGGGAGACCTCGTGGGAACCACCGCCAACGCTACGTTGAAATCCCATGTCTACGGGGGCGACGAAAACGACACCATCATTGCACGCGCAGACGCACGGCACGCAATCGGCAACAATAACCTTGAGAATTTCATCAATGGTGGATCTGGCGATGATCGTGTTACCGTCTATGCCGAGACTGAAGGTGTCGCAATCTCCGGGACTGCGCTCAACACTGTCTATGGGGGCGACGGCAATGACGTGGTCGAGGCCACCGCTATTGGGCGCTCGCTGTCAGTGCCGTTGGTGAAGAATTCCTTGCATGGCGGGCGGGGTAACGACGTGATCTACGCCTATAACACCGCGTACTCAGACGATGCTTACGGGACCGGACTCAACGAGCTGTGGGGTGACGAGGGCAGCGACGACCTGACGGCTATTCAGCACGCGACCAACGGGGTAAGCAATTCCTCGAATTTTCTGGACGGTGGGACCGACGACGACAGCCTTAAGGCAGAGATTACCGCGCAGGGCTACCACGTAACGGCCAAGAACCATCTTGAAGGAGGTATAGGGGCGGATACCTTGACCGGTCAAATCGTCGCCACAGCCTTCGGCGGTCCTGGCGGCGGGGATCTGTACCACGTCTCGAACGTCCTTAACGGGGGTGTTGGCGACGACTCCCTTGTGGCGTACCTTTCAGTAGACGCATCCTACATTTACACGCCCGACGCATCCACATTCGAGAACAGCCTCGACGGCGGCATTGGCAATGATACTCTGGTTGCGACCGTTGCGTTGGGCTCCATGGGTTCGAGCTCCTTACTCGGTGGTACAGGCCATGATCGCCTCACGGTCAACGGCGGCACTGGGAATGCCCTGAACGGCGAGGAAGGTAACGACACTCTTGTCGGTAGCAACGGAAGTGATCTGTTCACTGGCGGGCGAGGGTCAGACACGTTCGTCTTCAGCCCCCTCAGTGGTCACGATACCATTAGCGACTTCGAGCATGGCAAGGACAAGATCGACATGAGGGCATTTGCTGCCGTGTCGGTTCACAGCCTGAATGACCTAAACGTTGCCTCACTGAATGGCGACTGTGTGATCCGTGTCGATAGCAGCAACGATATCAAGATCAAGGGTGTGTCTTCTCTGTACATGAATGACTTCCTGTTCGCTTAGAAGTCGACTAGAACCTGTTAGGCTTCGAGCCAGTCGAGAGCAATGACAAGGCAGCGTATCCTAGGGAAGGACGAGGCCGTCCTTTCGTCGCGGGTTACACCAGCGGGTCACTCCTTGAGCCATATCCGGAGCCCTCGTTCACGTTGCGGTTGTTGTAGATCCAGCTTGGACGGGCGTCCGGCGTCTTATGGCGCTGTGATGGGACCCGCCGGCCGAGATCCCAAGCGCCAGACACGCTCCTAAAAGGCATTACTTGTGAAGTCGCAATGTCCGATCATCCAAATTGGCACGCGGGTAGGCTGTTCAGTAACGGAATCGCTTGCGGTAGCTCATGCGCCTAAGCGGGCGAGATCCAAAAGGCGATGGCACGTCCGAGAGCGTCGGCAGTTATGCAAGGTAAGTACCTAACTTCCGACGCCCCACCTGATAGGTGAAGTGCCTGTAAACGAAAATTATCCTTACTCTTCGGTCTCGCGGAGCACAACTGATCTTAGATCAACGAGATACATAGATCGAAACCCTTCATGCACCGAGTCGATACAGGCAAAACGATGGTCGCGGCTCCAGCGGGGATGTAGGTCGCAACGATTGTGCTTACCAAGATCCGGACTGGTGTAAAAATCCCCCACACAATGGCAGACTTCTTTCTCCGCATCCCAAAGCAGCAGCTTGCGGATATTGGTCTTGGAGTCAGGGTAGGTATCCGAAAGCAGCCATTTTCCGTCGGCCGAATAGGTCATGTGACCGTTCTCGGTCAGGACGCCATGACCGATGCGGGCGACTTCGCCGCTGACGACATCGTAGAGATGATAGCCGATCTCACCCATGTGCGGTCCCCAGACGATCAGCGTGTCATCATCCCGCCAGAGCGGATGTGAAATCTGGTATTCCGACTTCTCGTAGTCGAAGGTACCTACGGTCGAAGGATCGAAATCGTCCGCCAACTGAGGGAGTGGGTGGTCGCTGCATTCCAGGAGTTGCAGGCCACTGCCGTCGGAATTGCAGCTATAGAGGCGATGCAGGAAGCAGGTCTCATCCTCGACCCGCTCCGTCCAACGGTGGATGAAGAGGAACCGGGTTCCCGAAGGATTGATCTCCAGATGGGTGACCCAATGGATCGCTTTGTCCATCGAAGCGCGCGGCTGGTGGTTGCATAGTTGGGCCAGGGAGACGATGAGGCGGTTTTCGCCGGTCGCGAGATCCATCCAGACGATCCCATCGTCCTCCGGAGCCAGAGCCAGTTCCGGCTCCGGTCCCGTGGCGCGATAGCCGATCGTCTTGTGGGTCACCTCGAGCCGCGAGAAGTTGATCGACAGCCCAAAGCTGGAATCGCGGGCAATGACGTAGATTGGCAATGGCAGATGCCGAGTCTCGCCGTCGTCCAGATTAGTGATCGTTGCACGAAAGCTGTTGTTAAAGCTTCCCGGCCGGCGGTCCGGAGCGCGGGTATTATATATGATCTGGCGGCCGGGCAGACCCTCCAGCCACTGAAGTTGCGCGCCCATCTGCCAGTTCCAAGTAGTGGTTTCCCCCACGACCTGCATTGCATAATTGTTCGCACTGTCGATGCAGATGATTTGGGCAACCTCCTTTCCCGTTAGGTCGCCGGTCATCATCGGCGCGCGCTGGCACAGGAGGTAGCGTCCGCTGGGATCCCAGGGGGTCTTGTTGTAATAGCCAAAGAATTGGTGCTCCATGCCATGGCCGATGCGCTGCACCTGGCAATCGAGGCTCGGCAACTGGCCGGCGGGCATGGCTATCTTGGCGAGAACGGTCATCTCTTGTCATTCCTGAAGATTACAAATTCAAGGTGCCTGCTTCTATAGCCACCTTGTTGGATGGTATTCCGGGATGGGATTGGTCAGGTCAGACTGCTTAAAACCCTGTCCACAGTAGGCATGGCGCGCAGTAGTTCCTGTGTGTAAGGGCTCTGCGGATCATGGAAAATTTGGTCGTTACCGCCGATTTCCTGCATGCGGCCGCGTTCCATGACGATGATGCGGTCACACATCTGGCGGATGACGGCCAGATCGTGGCTGACGAACAGCAGGGTCAAGCCATGTTCATCTTGCAAGTCCTTCAGCAGGTTCAGAACTTGGGCCTGGAAGGACACGTCGAGGGCCGAAGTGGGTTCGTCGCAGAAGATGAATCTCGGGCGCGTCGCCAGCGCGCGCGCAATTGAAATGCGCTGAAGCTGTCCGCCAGAGAACTGGTGCGGATAGCATTCGGCAGCATTCGGCGGCAGGCCGACCCGCTCAAGAAGGCCGCGCACGATGGCTTCTCGTTCAGCATTGCTTTTCACGAGCCCATGGATCTTCATGCCCATGGCGATGGAGCGGCCGATCTGCATGCGGGGATCCAGCGAGGAGGACGGATCCTGGAAGATGATCTGCATGTCCAGTCTGCGCCGCATTGCATCTCTGGCAGAGGCAGGCGCATTCACATCAACGCCTTGATAGAGGATCGTTCCCGACGTCGGTTTCAGCAGGCCTAGCATGATGCGCCCGATCGTCGACTTGCCGCTGCCGCTCTCGCCAACGATGCCAACCGTCTCGCCCTCGTTCACGACGAAGGAAATATCGCTCAAGGCATGAAACGGTGGCGCCGGCTTGCTCAGAAAGCTGCTCTTACGCATGAAGGTCTTGCACAAATTACGGACCTCGACGACCGGTTCCTGACTTGCCTTGCGTTCTGCCTTCTTGCCGCCCTGCAGATAGTCCATTGCTTTTTGTAGATCGCCGCTTGGGTTTGCACTGACCAGCGAAGGTGCTGAAAGCCGATGCAGACGACGGCTCAAAGGCGGAATCGCTGAGATCAGCCGCTTCGTGTAGGGCTCCCGGGGCGAGGAAATAACCTGCTGAGCCGTACCCTGCTCGACCAGACGCCCGTTCAGCATCACATAGACTCTGTCGGCCATCGTGGCGATGACACCCATGTCGTGCGTGATGAGAAGGCAACCGATGTTGCGCTCGACGCATAGTTCCTTGATCAGGGCCAGAATCGATGCCTGGATCGTCACATCCAGCGCTGTGGTCGGCTCGTCGGCGATCAGCAGGGCCGGATTGCCGCAGATTGCGATGGCGATTACCACGCGCTGACGCTGGCCGCCGCTCAGTTGATGCGGGAACTGCTCCAGTCTCTCTGCGGGATTAGGGATTTGTACCCGTTCGAGTAGACCGATGGCTTCCTTACGCGCCTCGGCTATGGACAGGCCCCGCAATCGCACGATCGTCTCGATCATCTGCTGGCCGATGCTCAGCACCGGGTTCAGTGAGGTCAGCGGATTCTGAAAGATGTAGCCGACCTTGTGGCCACGAACTGCGTTTCGCTCGGTCTCGCCGAGTTTCAGCAGATCTCTGCCCTGAAAGCTGATCCTGCCGCCGCTCACGTAACCTGGGGCGTCAATAAGGTTGATGATGGCGCGGCCCACCGTCGATTTGCCGGCGCCCGACTCGCCGATAACGCCGACTACTTCGCCGGCAGCGATGGTAAGCGAAAGACCATCGATCGCCTGGACGGACTTTCGGCGAAGCGGAAATGCAACGCCCAGGCTTTCAATTTCAAGCAGATCCACTTGGCTCTTACTCCCTGCAGTCGGTCGACAAGCGGTCGCTGCCGCGCTCCCTTTTTCCTCTCCTATCAGCATAATCGGGTTGCGTATACAAGAATACTCGTATACCGCTCTCATATCGGCGGCCCGACTAATGCCAGCCTGCGTAAGGTAAAAAAATCTAAGTTTTCCGTGCAATTGACGGAAATCGGGTGGGAGGAAGTATGAGAATGACGCGAACTAACGGACGCACTATGTCTGCATCCTTGAAGGGTGCTGCCCTGGCAGTGATCTTCTCAACGAGTGCAGCGGCGGCGGCGGAAAATGCGATTCGTATCGCCCTGTCGAGCCCGCCAACCACGCTAGATCCGCATTTTCACAACCTGACGCCCAACAGTGCGCTGAGCATGCATGTGTTCGAGCCTTTGTTCCGAATTGATGAGAAATCCGGCCGCGCCGCACCCGGCCTTGCAAAATCCTGGGAAGCGCCGAACGAGAGGACCTGGATCGTCAATCTCGCCGAAGGCGTGACCTTTTCCAATGGCAAGCCCTTCACGGCCAATGACGTAATCTATTCGATCTGCCGTATTCCTACCATCAAGGACAGCCCCGGCTCGTTCATGGGCCAGATCCAGGCCGTAGAGAATATCGAGGCGCTGAGTCCCCATCAGATTCGCATCACGACGAAGGGGCCTTATCCCATCCTTCCGGTCGACCTCGCCGACGTCATGATCGTTTCGGCCGAGACGGCCGGCGCGGGTGCAGTCACTTTCGGATTGAAAGGCTGCACCGGCTTCGTCGAGGGGCCGACCGACAAGTACAATTCGACTGACCTTGCCGTCGGTACAGGCCCGTTCAAATATACGAGCTTCGTTCCCGGCGAGAAGATCGAGCTGGTCGCCAATGACAAATACCGCGAGGGAAAGGCGGTCTGGGATAAGGTGACCCTGCGCATCATTCCTAATGATGTGGCACGCGTTGCCGCCCTGCTTTCCCACGAGGTCGATCTCATCGAACGCCCGCCACTCCAGGATCTCAGCCGGATCAAGGCCAACGACAAGCTGGCCGTGACAGGCACGGTATCGGAGCGCATCATTTATCTGGCCTTCGATGTCGAGCAGGAGCCGACGCCCGGCATTAAGGGCACTGACGGCAAGAACCCGTTCAAGGACAAGCGCGTGCGCGAAGCCGTCACCCACGCCATCTCCCGCGACGTCATCGTTGAAAAGGTGATGCGCGACCAGGCTGAGGCAGCCGGCCAGCTTCTATCGCCCGGCAGCTTCGGCTATTTCGAGACTGGCTTCGCCCCGGATTCCTATGATCCGGAAAAGGCCAAGGCCCTTCTGAGCGAGGCCGGCTATCCGAACGGCTTCGAACTGGTCATCGGCGCAACGAACAACCGCTATGTCAACGACGCGCGCATCGCCGAGACGCTGGCGCAGATGCTGACCCGCGTCGGCATCAAGACGTCGGTGGATGCGTCAAACTTTTCGATCTTCTCGGAGAAGCGCAACAAGTACCAGTTCAGCTCCTATCTCGGCGGCTGGGGCAATGGCTCGCGTGAGGGCATTTATACCTTCCGCTCGCTAGTGGCGACCCGCAACACTAAGGAAGGCATGGGCTCGTCCAATCGCGGACGCTTCTCCAATGCCGAGGTCGACAACCTGCTGCGCGAGGCACAAAGGACGAACGAGGAGGGCAAACGCCTTGAACTGTTCCGCAAGATCGCCGAGATCGTGAAGGAAGAGAAGGCAATCCTGCCGCTGCATTATGAAATGGCCACTTGGGCCCATAGTGCGGACATCGCCGTGCAGCCCTCCGCGGACCAGCGCACCGTAGCCTCGCGCTTCTCGCCCAAGCCCTGAACAGTGAAGCGATGGACAGGCCGCTAAAGCCTGTCCATCTCTATTGGTACACCTCAGATGCTCTCCTTTGTCGCAAAGCGCCTGCTTCAGGGCGCGCTGGTGATCGTCGCCATGTCGGTCATCGTCTTCCTTGGCGTCTATGCTATCGGCGATCCGATCGACATGCTCGTGCCGGAAACCGCGACCGAACTGGAAATCCAGATGGCGCGGCAAAGGCTCGGGCTCGACCAGCCCTTGCTGGTGCAATATGGGCGCTTTGCGCTTCAAGCCCTGCAGGGCGACATCGGCACGTCTTTCGTCTTCAATCAGCCGACATTGCAGCTGATCCTGTCGAAGTTCCCCGCCACGCTTGAGCTGGCCGTAACCGCAATGGCCGTCGCCATCATCGTCGGCCTGCCGCTCGGAGTACTTGCTGGATTGAAGCCCGATTCCTGGTACGGCCGTGCAATCATGAGCATCTCGGTCATTGGCTTCAGCCTGCCGGGCTTCTGGTTCGGCCTGCTATTGATCATGGTGTTTGCCGTCAATCTCGGTCTCCTACCTGCCAACGGGCGCGGCGAGACGGTGTCGGTATTCGGCGTTGAGCTGGCCATATTTACCTGGGACGGCTTCAAGCATGTCATTCTGCCGGCGACCAATCTGGCGCTCTTCAAGCTAGCCCTGGTGATCCGCCTTGCCCGCGCAGGAACGCGTGAAGCGATGCTGCAGGACTATATGCGCTTCGCCTATGCCAAGGGCATGGGCCATTGGTACGCGGTGCGAGTCCATCTGATACCCAATATCCTCATCCCTATCATCACCGTGATCGGTATGGAGTTTGGCTCGGTCATCGCCTTCGCTGCAGTGACGGAATCGATCTATGCTTGGCCGGGCATGGGGCGCCTGCTGATCGAAAGTATCAACAATCTCGATCGGCCGGTTGTCGTCGCCTACCTGATGTTTGCCGCAGTGCTCTTCGTCGTCATCAACCTTATCGTCGACATCCTCTACGCGACTCTTGATCCGCGCGTCCGTTTCACGAAAAGCTCATCATGACCGACACATATATGCAAGGCCCAACCGCGACCATGGATAACATGGCAGTCAAGGTTGGTCCCGAGGCCAGCATTTCCGAGAACCCGTACCTGCGCATTTGGAATGAACTGCGCGAGAGCAAAAGCGCCATAATCGGCTTGATCGTGTTCACGGCCTTCGTGCTGATGGCAGTTTTCGCGTCCTATATTGCACCGCAGAACCCCTATGACCTGATGCAAGTCGACGTCATGAACAGTATGCTGCCGCCGATGGCGCGGGAAAACGGAATACTGTATGTGATGGGGACGGACGAGCAAGGGCGCGACGTGTTTAGCGCGATCCTCTATGGGCTTCGCACCAGCCTCGTCGTCGGTTTCACTTCAACAGCCTTCAGCCTCGCCATCGGCCTGTGCGTCGGCCTGTGCGCAGCCTATAGCGGCGGCTGGATCGACGCCCTGCTGATGCGTATCGTCGATCTTCAGCTTGGCATTCCAACCATCCTAATCGCCCTCATCCTGCTGGCCCTGTTTGGACGCGGAGTGGACAAGGTCATCCTGGCGCTGGTCGTCGTGCAATGGGCCTATTATGCACGCACCGTGCGGGCCGCCGCCATCGTCGAGCGCAATAAGGAATATATCGATGCTGCGGTGTGCCAGGGCCTGACCGGATTGCAGATCTGCTATATTCACCTTCTGCGAAATTGCCTGCCACCTGTCATCGTGGTGGCGACGATGCAGATCGCGCACTCGATCGCGCTAGAGGCCACGCTGTCGTTTCTCGGCGTCGGCGTACCGATCACCGAGCCTTCGCTCGGTCTTCTGATCTCCAACGGGTTCAACTTTATGCTGAGTGGCGACTATTGGATCAGCTTCTTCCCCGGTCTCGTCCTCTTTATGACTGTGCTGAGCGTCAATTTCGTCGGTGACCGGCTGCGCGATATCCTCAACCCAAGGCTTAAAAAATGAACATCCAAGCGGTGAATACTCGGCAATCGAAGAATATTGGTGTGGGGTGCGTCTCCTTCGATGAGTTGCTGACGCAAATCAAGACATGGGTCAGCATTGAGACACCGACCGATAAGCCTGAAGCGGTCAATCAACTCGTCGACTATGTCGAGGCTTATCACCGTGCGCTCGGGCTCGAAGTGGAGCGTCGCGAGGGATATGGCGGCCGAGGTGACAAGCTAATCGTGCGGGCCCCCTGGGGAGATCGCAGTCAGAAGGGCATCTTGGTGATTTCCCATCTGGATACTGTGCACAAGATTGGCACACTGGAGCAGCTTCCTGTGCGGCAGGAGGGCGACAGGCTCTACGGACCCGGCGTCTACGACATGAAGTCCGGCGGCTGCATGGCGGTCGAGGCTATGCGCAGCTTGCTCGGTACCGACGCGTCGCCGCATCTCCCCCTGACGCTGCTTTTCACGCCTGACGAAGAGATCGGCAGCCAGACCAGCCGCGAAATTATCGCAGAACTAGCCGAAGATGCCAAATACGTCCTCGTACCGGAAGGGGCGCGCTCGGACGGATCCGTAGTAACGGGACGCAAGGGTTCCCTGAAATTTGACTTGAACGTGACCGGACGTCCGGCGCATTCGGGCTCAAACCACCGTGACGGGCGCTCTGCCATCGTCGAACTGGCCCATCAGATTATCAATATCGAGGGGAAGACGGACTATGACAAGGACATCACGGTCAATGTTGGCATCGTCAGTGGCGGCGGAAAGCAGAATGTTGTTCCTGCGCATGCGACGGCGCGCGTGGATATCCGCATTGCTAAGCCGGAGCAGATAGACGAGATTCTTGCCATGGTCGCCGAAGTTCGCCCCGTCGACCCCGACACCAAAGTGGAGTTCGTGGGTGGCGTCTGGCGCCGCCCCTTCAAGGAAACGCAGGCAATCACGGCGCTCTATGAGGAGGCACGCCGCATTGCCGCTGAGATCGGTTTTGAGTTGCCGAAATCACCCGGCGGCGGCGGTAGTGATGCGAATCTTGTGGCTGATCGGCTTCCGGTGCTTGACGGTACAGGCGCGATCGGCGGCGGACCGCATACGCTTGAGGAGTGGATCGACGTAACGCAACTTGAAGAGCGTACTGAACTCCTTCGGCGGCTTTACCTCGAGTTGCGCTGAGCCGGACTTGCCCTGAAAGGAGGTTGCATACAATGCCGCCATATTTTAAGAATAAATGCGTTGTATCCGCCCTTCTATCCCCTGATGAAAGCCGGGATGGCAGAGCGGCCCGAAGAGAATTACTTGGAAAAGGGCTTTGGCCATGATCAGCAGCTCGACCTATCTGGGTCGGGGGTCGTCCTTGTTCGAGCGCTTCGTAGCCTGGGCGTGTGACCCGCAGTTCAAGGATGGGCTTCAAGTCACAGAGAACACTCTTATCGATATTTTTGCGGTCAGCCGCACGCCGATGCGTGAGGTAATTCAGCAGTCGCAGATGATCGGCTTCGTGCGCCGCGAGCCGAACCGTCCAATCGAACTGCCTAAACTGTCGAAGATGGATATGGAGAACCTCTCCTATACACGCGAGCAGCTCGAGGGCATGGTCACCATGCAAGTATCAGAGCGGCTCGCGCGCGGTGAGATTTCGCTAGTCTCTTTGCGCAAGATCAACCGGCGCATGCAGGCGCTGGCGGAGATCGATGATGTTGACCTGTTGCTAAGTGCAGGGCTGGAATTTCACGCTGAAATGCGGGCGCTTTCCGGTAATGACGTTGTGGACCGCATCCTTGAACAGTTGATGATCCGCATCGAGCGATATCGACGCCTCGTTCCTGAGCGATCCGAACGTTCCCAACAGATCGTTGAAGAACACGAGGAAATCCTGTCAGCGATCGAAAAGGGCTCACATCAGACAGCCGCGGAATTGGCGCGCCTGCATATCCGTAACGCACGCGAATTCTACACCAAAGAGCTTGAAAACATAATTCTCTGACGGTGAAGCCCAGGGTTTCAAGGCGGCCTGACGCTGACCCGTCCGGCCGATCGGTGACGCGCATGCGAAATTATGAAGAGCGGCAAGGACATGCATGATCACGCTTTGGGCATAGATATTGGTGGTACCTTCACAGATATCGCTCTACTGGATTGCTCGAATGGCACTGTCCGCACTGGGAAGGTACTAACCACCCATGACGATCCAGTAAGGGGCGCCATGGAAGGCGTGCAGGTGGCGATGGGAGGCGTGGTTACGGTCGACCAAATCTCTCGAGTCGTTCATGCCACTACGCTGTTCACCAATGCCTTGATCGAAAGGCGCGGCGCCCGCGCTGGCCTGATCACCACAGCCGGCTTCGAGGACACCTTGTCTATCGGCCGCGAGAGAAAATACGATATCTACGACTTGCATCTGTCGATAGCGGCCCCTGTCATCCCAGCGGTACTGCGCCGCGGCGTGGTAGAGTCCATCGGCGCGGACGGGCAAGTCCACCGACCGCTCGACAAGACGCAGTTACGTGCGGCGGTGGATGAATTGCGCGACCAGCAGATCGACTCACTCGCCGTATGCTTTCAGAATTCATATATTCACTCTGCTCACGAGAAGGCAGCCTTTGAATCTATACGGGAGTGGTTCCCCAATCTCGCGGTGACTGCGTCGTGCGAGGTGGCGCCCCAGATCGGCGAGTTCGAGCGCATGTCGACGACCGCGGCAAACGCCTATCTGCAGCCGCTGGCCCGCTCTTACATAGGTCGCCTACAAAACGCGCTCTTAGAAGCGGGTATCACCGCTCCCTTGAGCATGATGCTTTCCAATGGCGGCCTGACCGATGTCGACGAGGCAATGGCATTTCCTGTGCGCCTGCTGGAATCCGGTCCTGCCGCGGGGGTCCTGTCAGCGGCGAGCTTCGCGCAGCGCCTCGACGAGGACCGTATTCTGGCTTTCGACATGGGCGGCACGACCGCCAAGCTCGCCCTGGTTGAGAAAGGGACGCCTAAGCTGGCCTATGCGTTCGAGGCTGCCCCGGAAAAACGCTTCGCGCGCGGCAGCGGCCTGCCGATGCACATTTCAACGGTCGAACTAATCGAGATCGGCGCGGGCGGCGGCAGCCTAGCGCACAAGGATAAGCTCGGTCTGCTCAAGGTCGGCCCGCAGAGCGCCGGGTCCAACCCAGGGCCCGTGGTCTATGGCCTAGGCGGTAGCCATCTTACTGTAACCGACAGTGACTTCCTGATCGGGGCGCTGAACCCCGACTATTTCGCCGGCGGAGACGTACCGATTGCGCTCGACAAGGCACGTGAGGCGGCCGCTAGTCTTGGGGCTGAATTGCTGCTTGACGGAGAAAAAGTCGCCTTTGGGGTCTATGATATTGTCTGCGAAAACATGGCGGCGGCCGCGCGCGTCCATGTCGCCTCGCATGGGCGCGACATCAGAACCTTCACGCTCTATGCGACCGGTGGCGCGGCACCCGTCCATGCTGTTCACGTGGCAAAGAAATTGGGCATTGCCAGGGTGATCGTTCCGGTCGCGGCCGGTGTCGCCTCGGCGCTTGGTCTGCTGATCGCGCCGGCGCGCAGCGACCGCAGTCAGCCTGTCGGCCGTTTGCTTGACAGGATTTCTCCGGCAGAGATCGAAGCCCGCTTCGCCGCCCTGGAGGAAGAAGCGCGCGCCGTGGTTAGGCGCAGCGTCGAGGGTAGTTGCGAGACTGAACGGCTGATCGACATCCGTTACAGCCGCCAGGGCGCCGATTTGACCTTGCGCATTCCCGGTGGGACGATTGATACCGTCGCGCTTCAAGAGTGGGAGCGGTTGTTCAACGAGACATACAGGCACCATTTTGGCCGCGCCTTGCCCGGCCAGCCTATCGAAATCAGCATGATCCGCGTGGTTGCCACGTCACCAAGCTATAGCGGACCAGTCAATCTCCTGACAGAGGCCGGCGAGGCGCGCCAGACAAGCGAGCGTATGCTGGTCATGCAGCAGGGCATGGCGTCCCGCAGGGTGCCGGTATGCCACAGGCAGGCGTTGGAATTCGGCTGCCATGATGGGCCAATCCTCATTGAAGAAAAGCACAGCACGATCGTCGCTGGCCACGAATGCAGCGTCACCGTCACTGCGGATGGCACGCTGATCATCGATCTGGCCTGAGCGCGTACCGGGGACGCGAGAAAATGGACATTATCACTCTTGAAACCATTTGGAAGCGCCTGATAGCCGTCGTTGATGAGGGAGCGGCAGCTCTGGTGCGGACTTCCTTCTCGACGGTCGTGCGCGATTCCTATGACTTTTCGGTGATCATCACCGATCGTCGCGGCAATTCACTGGTCCAGGCAAGCGATAGCTTGCCGTCCTTTATCGGCACCCTGCCGCGGACTGTCAGGTCATTCCTGCAGAAGTTCCCCGAGGAAACCCTGGTCGAAGGCGATATTCTGATCACTAATGACATGTTCGCAGGCACCGGTCACCTGCCGGACATTACTGTGGTGCGCCCCCTGTTTTATCAAGGCGTGCTGATCGGCTTTGCGGCCTCGACGGCTCATGCCCCAGACATTGGAGGTAAGATCCGCTCACCGGAGCCAAGGGAGATCTTCGAGGAGGGTCTTCAGATCCCGCTGATGAAACTGGCTGAGGCCGGTGTCATCAACCAAACGCTGATGGCCATCCTGCGAAAGAATGTCCGGGTGCCCGAGCTAGTTGAGGGTGACCTGATGGCCCAGTTGAATACGCTTGCGCTGATTGACGCCCGCATCAACGAAGTGCTGGGCGAGTACGGACTCTATAACCTGGAGGATTTTTCCATGCAGGTTAGAGCCCGGTCCGAAGCTGCCATGCGCAAGGCGATCAGCGAGCTGCCTGATGGCACCTATCGTACGGAGCTTTCGACAGACGGCCTAACGGATCAACCGATCAGGCTCGCGGTAGCTGTAATCGTTTCCGGCGATTGCCTGCATGTGGATTATACCGGCTCGTCGCCACAGGTTCACAAGGCCATCAACTGCGCGATGAACTACACCTATTCCATGACCGCCTATGCGTTGAAGTGTATCCTGGCGCCGGAAATCCCGAATAATGACGGCTTTATTGCGCCAATTGAAGTCACCGCGCCGGAAGGCTCAATCGTCAATCCGGTGTTCCCAGCGTCCGGCGGTTCGCGCGTTCTGATCGGGCATTTCCTGCCGACCCTGGTCTTCCAGGCGCTCGGCGAAATCGTGCCAGAGCACATCATTGCTGGTTCCGGTTCACCGATCTGGTGCCTAAATCTGGCTTCTATCGACGCATCTGGGCGGCCCTTGACCAATCTGTTCTTCTTCAATGGAGGCATGGGCGCTTCAGCCAAGCGCAATGGCCTCGACGTGATGAGTTGGCCTGGAAACATTTCCTCGACGCCAAGCGAAGTCATCGAGGCGACGGCGCCACTACGAGTGCTGGAGAAATCGATCTCGCGCGACAGCGGCGGAGCGGGCCTGTTCCATGGTGGAAGAGGCCAACGTATCCGCTTTGCCTATACCGGTAAGTCTGGAGCCGTCGTTAGCTTCCTGTCTGAACGCACGAAAATCGGCGCGCCCGGGTTGTCCGGGGGCAGCGCTGGCGCTGTCGGTGGGCTTTGGATTAACGGCAAGCCAATCGATCCCAAGGCGCAGCATCAAGTCGAGCCGGGCGATGTCATTGAAATGGCAACACCGGGCGGTGGCGGCTTCGGATCTGCAAATGTAGGAGCGGATGAGGCGAACACAACGAAGGTTCGTAATACGAGACACTGACGCTCCTAGAGTGCCTTTGCTGGTCACTGATGCATCCTGTAGCTAGGTCCTTCAAGATCATTTGGCAAACGTTTGAAATCGGCTGCCTCTCTCATATTAAGGTCATAAGTTGGCCCGTGTACATTCAGCCGCAATCCAATCCGAGAACCTCGTGACGTTGGGATTGTGCTGTTGGCGCTCCGGAAAGACAAAGTAGTATGCGTATTCGGAACGCATCGGTTTGTCGAAGGGAATGGCGAGTTGCCCATTCTCGATCTCCCGCTTAACTAGGAAGTGCGGCAGAAGGGCGACGCCGATGCCAGCGACGGCCGCCTCGATCACGAGCGAATAGAACTCGAATTTTGGTCCGAGCTCGCCGTTCAATTCTGTGCATTTGACGAAGCGCAGCCAGTCGGACCAAAGGGTAGGCCAAGTTGTATGCTGGATTAGTGTAACGTTCCTTAGATCCTCAATCGACTTCAAGGGTGTATTCGCGAGCAAGCTTGGCGCAGCGACCGGTACGACATACTCGTTCATCAGAAATTTTGTGATCGCTCCCGGCCAGCGCGGCGCGCCGAAATGAATTGCGGCATGGATTGGCTCGTCGTCAAAATTGAAGGGTCGGATCTTTGAGACGAGATTGATGTCGACATCCGGATAGGCCGCCAAGAAATTATTCAATCGCGGCACCAGCCACCTAGAACCAAAAGTCGGGAGGCAGGCGAGAGTCAGCGCGCCTCCTGTTCGCCCATGACTGAGTAACCGGGCCGTGGCAACCTCAATACCGTTCAAGAGCTTCTGCAGCTCATGTGCGTAGCTTTCAGCAGCAGAGGTGGGCTGGATGCGCTGCTTGTCACGGTAAAATAAGCGCTCGCCGAGTAATCCCTCGAGGCTGGAGATGCGGCGGCTGACGGCGCTCTGAGTCATGTTCAGCTCCTCCGCCGCCTTGGTCACGGACTTGTTGCGGACCACCGCTTCGAAACAGCTCAGATCTCTGGTCGGCGGCAAGGTGCGGCGCATTTTTGTTCTCGTAACACTGAAAATATTCCGTCAGGTCATTCCAACTTAGAATGACCTGCCGACGATAAGTCATTTTACAGACCGCTGAGAAGCCCTCATTTCTTGAAGACGCTGGCAGGAATGTATAACGACCGGCACAAAAACATTGAGGGAGAACGACTTGCCGCCATCCATGCTGTGGGTATCGACGCATGTGCGACTTGCGCACGGGCCCTCCGGCGCATGATCGAGGTTCGCGGACTTTCCAAGGAGTACCAGCTCGCGACCGGCCTCAGAGCGCTCGCGAAAGGTTCACACCGCAAGTCCCTTCGTGCACTGGACGATGTTTCATTCACGATCGGCAATGGAGAGGTGCTCGGGTTGGTCGGCGAATCCGGCTCCGGTAAGTCGACGACCGGCAAGCTGCTGGTCGGCCTGGAGGATCCCACTTCGGGCATCGTGCGCATCGCCGGGACCGATGCGGCCGCTCAGCGCAAGCGCGACCGGCGCGAATTTCATCGTCAGGTCCAGATGGTCTTCCAGGACCCGTACGGTTCCCTCAATCCGCAGCATACAATTGGCGAAATCGTGGCCCGCCCGCTGGCCTACCAGCGTGTAGCGGACCGCGCGGACATCGCGCGACGCGTCGTGGCGGTTCTCGAGGAAGTGGGCCTATCGCCTGCCGAAAACTTTCTCGCAAAATTTCCCCATCAGCTTTCGGGTGGTCAGCGCCAGCGGGTCTGCATCGCACGCGCCATCGTGCTCGAGCCTTCGTTTCTCGTCGCTGACGAGCCGATCTCTATGCTGGACGTGTCGATCAAGTGGGACATCGTACGCCTTCTCAAGCGCCTTGTCCGAGACCGCGGAATTTCTCTGCTCTACATCACTCATGACCTTGCGACGGTGAGCATCGTCTGCGACCGCATTGCGATCATGTATCTCGGCCGCATCGTCGAGACCGGACCGGTAGGCCATATTCTCCGCTCGCCGCGACATCCCTACACCCGTGCGCTGCTCGATGCGATTCCGTCCGCTGATCCTGACGTGATGCGGCCGGAACCGGCGATCCTCGGAAGCGGCGGCAAGGTGCACGGGGAGCGAAGCTGCGGCTTCGCGCCGCGCTGTCCTTACGCCGACACACGCTGTCACGAATCTCCGTCCGAGAGCAGGGAGCCCGGCCCCCGGAGCTACACCTGCCATAGCCCGCTTCCGGCGGATGCCCCGAAGACGGGCGCAAGAACGGCGGAGGCACATCAATGATCCGTTATCTTCTCGTCCGCGCGTCGCATGTGGCCGTCACCCTGTTCGTGATGACCACGCTCACGTTCTTTCTCTTCAGGCTCCTTCCCGGAGACCCGACCGCGACGGTGATCAGTCCTGCGCTTGATCCTGCGGCGCAAGAGGCCATGCGGGCGCGTTTCGGCCTTGACCGGCCTCTTTTCGAGCAATATTTCGTCTATCTGGGCAACCTTGCCGTGCTCGACTTCGGATACTCCTTCCGGACGTCGGCGCCTGTCTGGGACATGATCCAGGGGCGCCTCGTCAACACGCTTGTCCTGATCCTGCCATCCATGATCGCGGCCTACGCGATCGGGGCGCTCCTGGGGGCCCTCATCGCGTGGCATCGCGGCGGGAAGGCGGAAACGACCGTGGTGTTCCTCGCGACTGCGTTGCAATCCGCGCCGCTCTTCTGGCTCTGCATGCTCGCGATCCTGTTCTTCTCCATTGATCTGGATCTTTTCCCGACCGGCCATATCGTCTCGCCCGGGAGCTACCCCGAGCCGACATGGCGCATGTATTTCAGCGCCGACTTCCTCCATCACCTTGCACTCCCCTTCCTGGTCAACACGGTCTATCAGCTGTGCTTCCCACTTCTGCTGATGCGCTCGACCATGCTGTCGACGGTTGGTGAGGATTTCGTCGAGCTTGCCCGTATGAAGGGTTTGACAGAGCAGCAGGTGCTTTACCGCCACGCGATGCGAAATTCCCTGCTGCCGCTGGCGACGACCCTGCCGATGATCCTCGGCTGGGCGGTCGCGGGATCGGTTGTCATTGAGACCGTCTTCACCTGGCCGGGACTCGGCCTGCTGATGGTGGAAGGCGTCACGCAGGCGGATTATCCGCTCGTTCAAGCCGCGTTCCTGCTGATCGCTGTGCTCACCGTGCTGGGCACCTTCCTGGCCGACCTGCTCTATGGGCTGCTCGATCCGCGCATCGTTTATCAGTGAGGCAGCACGAATGGTCCGTCTCCTCTCTTCCTTCATCAAAGTCGTCTGGTCCACGCCTTCAGGCCGCATTAGCTTGATCGTATTCGCTTTGTGCGCCGGCGTCGCCGTTTTCGGCCCCTGGCTTGCGCCCTATGACCCGGTCGTCCGGAACTACAATGCCGCGGGCAAGCTGATGCGCCTCGCTCCTCCCTCCTGGGATCACTGGCTCGGGACGACCCTTCTCGGCCGCGACGTGTTGAGCCAGATGCTGTGGGGCGCGCGCCCGGCTCTCCTCGTCGGCGGAATCACGGCTCTCGGAACCGTGGTCATCGGCATGAATATCGGCCTCCTGGCGGGCTACTTCGGCGGGCGGACCGATGCGCTGCTCATGCGCATCACGGATATTTTCCTCGGCCTGCCGTTCCTTCCCTTCATCATCGTCGTGCTCGCCATGTCCGGGCGCAGCCTGTGGACCATCGTCTTCGCCATGACGATCGTCATGTGGCGTTCGACGGCGCGGGTCGTCCGCGCGCAGGTCCTGTCCTTGCGCGAGATGCCCTTCGTCTCCGCCGCGCGCATCACTGGTGCGAGCGATCTCGACATCCTCTATCGCGAGATCGCGCCAAACGTCATGCCGCTTGCGTTGGTGAGTACGGCCTTCGCGCTGGCATGGGCGATCATCACAGAGGCGAGCATCGGCTTTCTCGGCTTCGGCGACCCGAACGTGGTCAGCTGGGGCTCCATTCTCTACGACGCCTATGCGTCTCAAATGATGTACCGCGCCCCCTGGTGGGTCGTGCCCCCTGGGGTCGCCATCATGATTCTCGTCTCCGCCGTGTATTTTGTCGGGCGGGCCTACGAAGAAGTCATCAATCCGAGGCTGCGCGGGATCTGACATGCCTGATCGAGACAAGAACACCCACCCCGTTCTCGCTGTCGAGCGCCTGAACCTGTCCTATGAGACGGCCCGCGGCAAGGCCAGCGCCCTGCAGGACGTTTCGCTCGCGCTCGATCCCGGGGAGAGCCTGGGCCTCATCGGGGAATCCGGCTGCGGAAAGAGCACCCTTCTTAAGGCGATCATGGGCGTGATGCCGCCCAATGCCCGGATCGAGAGCGGCGATATCCTCTTTGACGGCACCAGTCTCGTCGCTGCCGGCGAGGAGGAATGGCGCCGGACCCGGTGGTCCGGAATCTCCATGGTCACGCAGAGTGCACTCAACGCGCTGGATCCGGTTAAGCGGGTCGGCGACCAGATCGCGGAAGCGATCCTGGCGCACCGGTCGGGCTCGAAGAAGGAAGTCCGGGCGCGGATCGAAGCACTGTTCCGCCTCGTCGACGTTAACCCGGAGCGGATCAACGATTATCCCCATCAGTTCTCCGGCGGGATGCGGCAGCGCGTGCTGATCGCGATGGCGCTCGCCCTCGAGCCGCCGGTCGTTCTGGCCGACGAGCCGACGACCGCGCTGGACGTGATCGTCCAGGACCAGATCTTCCGCCGGCTCGGCGCCCTGCGGCGCAAGCTCGGCTTCGCGTTTCTGCTGGTGACGCACGACCTGGCCGTCGTGATCGAGAACTGCGACAGGGTCCTTGTGATGTATGGCGGCATGGTCGTCGAGTCCGGCCGCACGCGCGATGTGGTCCGCTCGCCGTCGCACCCCTACACGCTCGGCCTGCGCAACGCCCTGCCTCGCCTCGGCCAACTGCACGAGCCGATCGCTATTCCCGGGCGCCCGCCGGATCTCGTCTCTCCCCCTGCAGGCTGCCGCTTCGCGCCCCGTTGCCCTTTCGCGACGGATATCTGCCAGCGGGAGCTTCCTCCCGCGTCCGCTTTGGAGAACGACCGGATCGTCCGTTGCCACCGGGCCGAGGAGATGCCGCATCTCGCTCCCTCGGCAGCCCTCGCCGAAACCTGGGAACGAGTTTCGCAAACAGCAGCCTCCTGAACGTCTCACCGCCTAAATCCCGTAAAACCTCACATGGAGAACTCGATCATGTACTACTTCGCTTACGGCAACCTCATGGATATCGATGTAATGCGCCGGATCGCGCCCTCCGCGAAGGCCGTCGCCGTCGCGTGCTTGAAGGATCACCAGATCGCCTTCGCAAAATGCTCCGATCCTTCCCAGGCCGGCTGCACACTCAATCAGGTCGAGGGCACACAGACCTGGGGTATCCAGTACGAACTGTCCGAAGAGGACATGGCCACGCTCGACAAGGCGGCGGGGGTACCCCATGGCCACTGGGAGCACAAGTCAATCGTGCTGCGGGGCAAGGACGGCCAGGAAATGAGCTCCACGACCTACGTCATTCCTAGTGCGTCGGGCCCGTACGCCCCGCCGGCCTCATACGTCGCCCCAATCTACAAGGGCGCAAAGGCCTTCGACCTCCCAGTTTCTTATGTCAGCACGCTCGAGGAGATCATCGTCGAGGCGCAGGGCAACGCGACCTGACCATGCTGAAGCGCATCGGTTCCAACCACCGGCTCTCGCAGGCCGTCGTCGCCAACGGTTTCGTCTTCCTCTCCGGCCAGGGAAGCGAGGCCACCTCAAAAGACGTGCGGGGCCAAGCGGAAGAGGTCCTGGAACGCATCGACACATTGCTGGCGGAAGCGGGGAGCGCGAAGGAGAAGATCGTTTTCGCCGATATCGCTCTCGCGGACATCAGTGACTACGTCGCGTTCAACCAGGCCTGGGATGCGTGGGTCTCCCCGTCGGCGCCCCCGGCCAGGGCATGTTCCGAGAAGCGCGTTTCCGCCAAGCCCTACCTAGTCGAGATCAGCGTCATCGCTCTCGCGTGAACCATCTGAGCCGTCGCGCGGGACCGCAGCTTGCGGTCCCGCGCGACGCTCCAACCATTCTTCGAGACGATCCCGGCCGCCTCGAATACGCCATCGGCTGCCAGGGCGAGAACCGCGGACGCCGCGGCGCTTGCGTTTCCGGGTCTCATGTCATTCCAAAACGGCATGCGATCACGGCACTAAGTCATTATCCAATGCAGCCCGACTGACCTAGTCTCGCTGTCGGGACGATAAGATCCGCAAAGGGAGGGAGAACCATGAAGCCAATTGCCTATGCCATTGCAGGCCTGATGCTTTCGGCAATGCCTACGGTGTCGTACGCGGAGGGCCGGCCGGTCCCCACGGTGAATTTCCTCACGTGGCCCGCATCAAAGTATCAACATTACTACGAAACGACCAGCTACGTCGCGGAGGCCTGGCGCAAGCTCGGCATCGATGTAGAGCTCAATGCCCAGCCGTTTCCGTCACCAATGATGAGCCTCTGGTTCACGGAGCACAAGTTCGACGTCGTCATGTCCGTCCTGTCAGGCTCCCTGGCCCGGCTCGACCCCGAGTTCTTCGGCGCCAGCCAGTTCGCCACCGCGAACTCCAGTCCCGGCGGAATGAATGTCGGATCGTTCAGCTCGGCGAAAGTCGACGCGCTCATCGACGAGCAGCGCCGCATCTACGACCCGGAGAAGCGGCGCAAGGTGGTCTACGAGCTGCAAGCCCTTGTCCAGGACGAGCAGCCCGAAGGGCTCATCGCATCACCCGTCAACACCACCGCCATTAACGTCAACAACGTCGCCCTGGAAGGCTACGAGAACTCGCCCGACGGCATCCGGTCGGTGTGGAACATGATCCGCATCGTCCCCAAGAAGAGCGGTCCCGTCAAGCTCGGCTGGACCATCGATCAGGGCAGCTGGAACCCCCTCACGTTCAAGACGGGCGAGGAAATGGACCGGCTCGCGCTGGTCTATGACCGGCTGTTCGCGATCGGCATCGACGGCAACCCCGTGAAATGGGCAGCCGACCAAATGACTGTGGTCAACGATACCACAATCGACGTCACCTTGAAGCAGGGCCTGACCTTCACCGATGGCAAGCCGCTGACGGCCGAGGATGTCCGCTTCAGCTACCAGTTCCTGAAGGACAACAACGCCGTCTACTTCAAGAGTTCTCTCGATACCCTCGATGCCGTTTCGGCCGAAGGCAGCGCGATCCGATTCAAGCTCAAGAAGCCTTCCGTGCAGTTCATCTCGAATGCGCTCAGCCAGGTCCCGATCCTTCCGAAGCACATCTGGGAGACCATCGCCGAGCAAAAGGGGCTGGCGAAGCCGCACGACTACAAGAACACGGACATCGTCGGCAGCGGCCCGTACCGGCTGAAGTACTGGAAGGAAGGCCAGGAGATCTATTTCGAGCGCAGACCCGATCATTTCCTGAAGCCGCCCGCCGACCTGTTGATGGTCCAGTTCGGCTCAGGCGAGGTTCTCGCCGCGTCGCTCCGAAAGGGCGAGGTTGACGTCACGCTACAGGGTCTCGTGCCGACGGTAGTTTCGGAATTCGCGAAGGACAAGAACCTGAAGCTGCTTCCGGCCAAGTCCAATGGCTATATGTCGGCCCGGTACAACCTGAAGACGGAGCTTTTCTCTCACAAGGCCGTCCGTCAGGCGCTCGCTCACGCGATCCCCTATGAGGCAATCATTGAGGAGGTTCTCGGCGGCGGCGCGGAGGCAACGCCGTCCCCGATTGTGCCTGCGAACACTTTCTGGTCGAATCCGGACCTCAAGATCCCGGAGTACAACCTCGACAAGGCGCGCGCGATCTTGAAGGAGGCCGGCTTCACCTGGGACAGCAAGGGCCGTCTCCTCTTCCCGAAATAATGACCGCTCGCGAACGGATCGGGAGCCCCATCGCCATCGATGGCGATGGGGCTCCCTATATCCGCCAGGACTTCAGGAGCCTCCCGTCGACGAATGGGTAGCGAAGCGATATAGGACGGCCGAGCCGCGAACGCGGCGAAAAAGGAACCGAACATGCTCTGGTCTCACCCTGTCCCGAGGATCACGGACGATGAGAGGCGGCAGCGGATCGCGCGGCTGCAGGCGTCCATCGAGGGGAGGGGGCTCGGCGGCGTACTGCTCGGTTCGACGGAAAGCCTTCGCTACTTCACTGGCCTCGTCTGGCGCCAGAGCGAGCGACTGCTCGGTGCCCTCATAACTCCGCAGGACATCTGCTACATCGTGCCGGCTTTCGAGCAAAGCCGGGTCGAGACCCTTCCGCGGCTCCCGGGCAAAATCGTCACGTGGCAGGAGGAGGAAAGCAGTGCCGCGCTGGTTGCTTCCCTTTTACCACCCGGCGCCACGCTCGCCCTCGATGATGCTCTGCCCCTTTTTGTGTACTATCAGCTTGGAGGCGCCTTCAGCGCCGAGAGGCTGGTGGATGGCAGCCGGCTCATCCGAGACCTGCGGCTCCGCAAGTCGCGGGCCGAGATCGACCTAATCAAGCATGCCATGGGCCTGACGCTGGAGGTTCATCGCCGGGTCCACGCCGCCATCAAGCCGGGAGTGCAGGCTTCCGAGCTGGTGCGCTATGCGGACGAGCAGCACCGCGCGCTCGGAGTGGCGGGCGGCTCGTCGTTCTGCATCGTGTCCTTCGGCACCGCGACAGCGCTTCCGCACGGCGCCGATGGCGACCAGACCTATTCCCGCGGCGACGTCGTCCTTGTCGATACGGGCTGCCGGCTCGATGGCTACCATTCCGACCTCACTCGCACCTATATGCCGGGAAATCCGACCAGCGAGTTCGCGGAGGCGTGGGCGATCGAGCGCGAGGCGCAGCAGGCCGTCTTCGATGCGGCCCGCCTCGGCGCGGCCTGCAGCAGCCTCGACGACGCGGCCCGTCGTGTCTTGATCAGGCATGGTCTCGGGCCGAACTATGAGCTTCCTGGGCTTCCCCATCGAGCCGGACACGGCCTCGGCCTCGAGATACACGAAGAACCCTATCTCGTCCGCGGAAACGCGACAATCCTCGAACCCGGCATGTGCTTTTCGAACGAACCGATGATCGTCTTCCCGGACCGGTTCGGCATCCGCCTCGAAGATCATATCTATATGACAGAAGCCGGCCCAGAATGGTTTACTGAACCCGCAAAGAGCCCAACCGACCCCTTTTTGTAGTGATTAGGGTTCAGCAGCGTTTCAATACAATCCGGCTCAAGCTCTATCCCTTGCCAGCTCCGGGCTGTCAGGAAGGATAACCGGGAGGATTGTGTGGAGCGTTACGAGAGCGTGTACAATGGGTGCCGCCTAGAGATCACCAACGCCTTCGTGACGTATTGACGAAAGCTATGGAGCTGCCCGAAACCGCCCGACGGCCGTGATCTGTTGCGCGAACGGCTCGACATTCCGGCGGTAGATCTCCTGTCGCAGAAAGGCCAGCTCCGCCTCGTACGCATCCTCCGTGATCTCGGCGAACCATGACTTTGGCCGACCATCCGTGCCGTCGTTCCAGCGGTAGCCACGCTTCTTGAGTGCGTCCTTCATCTCGAAGGGGCTGTGCTCCGCCCAGATCCGCAGCAGTGTCTTGCGGGCCGATCCCAGGAGGTAGGCCATGGCGCAGATGTCACCGCCGGGGAGAGGAGAGGCGAGGACCTCCAAGAGAGCATGGCAGTCCTCG
>Ga0182741_1001896_pt1 | contig 25574 bp, 24 predicted proteins | sample eDN5th37CBELigOP_FD_128874 | JGI IMG/M metagenome (GOLD analysis project Ga0182741, IMG submission 128874) | Enriched Organic Plus compost microbial communities from Emeryville, California, USA - eDNA 5th pass 37_C BE-Lig OP (version 2) (version 2) ... | reverse complement strand
TGTTCTGCTTAGTATATGATCTGACAGTTTGAGGATTTTTTATTTGAAGTTTTATAGGGTCAGGATTAATTTTTTATGCTGCGGGTGGAATATCCTGCAGCATTTTTTGTTTTGCTAAAGGTAAGGAATCTAAAAAGGTTTGCATTGGCGTTCTTCCGTAGCAGTACTTGCCTGAGTGTGTACGCTGGTTGTTATACTCGTTTAGCCACAGGTCCAGGTCAATTTGAAGTTCATCGAGTGTGTGATAGATCTTCTTTCTGAAGGCCACTGCGTAGAACTCCTCTTGCATAGTACGGTGAAATCTTTCGCAGATACCGTTGGTTTGAGGTGATTTAGCTTTAGTTTTTGAGTGATCGATGTCTTCAAGAGCCAAATAGAGTTCATATTCGTGATGTTCCCTGGCCCCACAGTATTCCGTGCCCCTGTCCGTGAGTATCCTGAGCAGATTAATGCCATGCTGTTCAAAGAACGGAAGGACACGGTCATTCAGGGTGTCCGCTGCAATAAGAGCATTCTTACGATCGTACAGTTTGGCTGTAGCCACCTTGCTATAGGTGTCGATAAAGGTCTGCTGATAAATACGGCCTACGCCCTTAATCGTACCAACGTAGTAGGTGTCCTGTGCGCCGAGATACCCGGGATGGTGCGTTTCGATCTCGCCATAGGCCTGTTTTTCCTCCCTGGCTCTTTCAAGAGCCACGACCTGGTCTTCAGTTAATACCAGACCCTCCTGGGCGGATTTGGCTTCCAATGCCTTCAAACGCTTACGTACTGTTTCCAGATCATGCCGTAACCAGACACACCTGACCCCTGCTGGTGAAATAAAAATGCCCTTCTTTTTCAATTCATTGCTTGCCCTGAGCTGACCATAGGCAGGCTTTTCTGTGGCCATAGCCAGTACGGCTTCTTCAACAGCGGGTTCTATGCGATTCTTAATGTTGGGTTTGCGACGGCTTATTTCCTGTAACGCCAGTTCACCGCCTTGCTCATAAAGCTCTTTGTAACGGTAGAATGTGTCCCTGGAATAACCGAACAGTTTGCAGGCCTGAGATACATTGCCTAACTCTTCAGCGAGTTTCAAGAGGCCAACTTTACCTCTAATTAACTTAACTTGTGTGTTCATGATTTGACATGTTTTGGGATTACTTAATAAGTGTCGTTACTTTAAAGATAATCCCAAACTGTCAGATCATATTGGAGCTATTTCAGCTAAAGTCATTTCCTGCCATAACTAAATGGACTTCCTACGATGTAATTTTGTTTTTATATTCAATGAACATTATACCTTCAATAGATATCGCGTTAGATATGATTCAAAGTATAATATCTTTTACAGCCCCCAAGCCAGAAGATCGAAGTCCAAAAACTGCTCAGAAATTGATTGCTTTAAAGCGTGATTACTCAAATCGAATAAAAAAGATAAGTTCATTACTAAAATAAATATTTATGGCTACTATAGAGTCGCTGAATCTTTCATTTAATCCATTCCAAAATTTAACGCCGCATCAAGGAATGCGAGAGTTAATATGGGCAGGAATCGATGATATTAAAGAAAAAATTGACCGAATATATACTGAAACAATTCGAGCAAACACTAAGCAAATTGTTTTGAATTGGGGACCCTATGGCGGTGGTAAAACATATAGCGCTTACTATTTTATTCAACAGAAGAAAGAAGAGGATAATTTAAAGCAGATTTACATTAAAAGCCCAAAAGATGGCGCATCCGCCACTGACCAATTGTTCCGAGCCATAGTAGATGAACTGACTTTTGAAGGTATTCAAAATCAAGTAAGTAATATTGTAAAAACCATTGGAGAAGAAGATTTTGTACAATTCCTATCCCCCATAACTTCTAAAGAGTATGCAAAAGCAATCGCACTACTTTCCTCAGATAATGAAGAGACTATTCAATTGTTAAATAGATTCCTCTATGCTGGCTTAACAAAAGCCGAACTTAAGAAAGTAGGCTTAGCAAAAGAAATTAAATCAGAAACTGATAAAATCAAATTTCTTACTGGTCTTCTCACTTGCTATACTTGGAATGATACGGTCGTGAATGGGAGAGTGGTATTATGGATAGATGAAATGGAGGACTTAATTTACTATACGCCCAAAACTTACAAAACATTTTCTCAAATATTGAGAGAATTGATTGACAATATTCGAGATCGGCTACTATTATTCATGAATTTCACCTTATCTGAAGGTGAAGAAAATACAATTGAATTAATTTTAGGAGGAGCGGTCTGGGATCGAATAACAAGAAAAATCCGATTTAGGCAGTTCGAGATGCACGATGCAGAAAAATATTGTGCTAAGCTTTTGGAAACAGCTAAAATCAACAAACAAAGTAATGCTCCCTTTGAGCCGTCAACGATAACAGAAATATTAAAACTTATCAATCCTTCAGTATTAATCCCAAGAGAAATAAATAAGTATTTTAATTCTTTGATAGTTTACTGCCTAGATAACGACATTAACAAGTTAAATCAAGAACATATTAATAAATGGATAAAAGATTATAGTCACGATAATTAATGTTAATCTTCTAGAGAATTGATCAATTGTTCCATTCCAAAGTTTAACAAAAAATCTGAATAATAACTATCAAATACATCTCGGATATATTCGTCTACTGTTACTTCTTCATCTTTGCCATCATTCGTTTGGCTCAGTTTATAGTTACGCTTCTTGGTAATCATATAGAGAAATAAAGTATGAAAATAAACTGACGCCAAGTAGCGCTTCTCAGCAATAGCTATTTGATTTTCTGTTTTAAGTTTAGTACGATAGTCGAGAAACACCCGACTGTCCAAATTGATAATAATCTTTTCAAGAATATTTCCTTCACCCATTGGGTACATCACCGTTTGATGATTCATTTGCACTCCCACAGATTCCCATTTTTCCCAATCAGATTGTTTTACCTTTTCTAAAGCTGGAAGACCTATATTATCTATAATCTCCTCTTCTTTTGGCGTTTCTGTTTTTGGCGCTTCCTTCTCCTTTATCTTGACCCATAGCAATTCTTCGTAGGGATCACCTGGACCAGACAATGACACTTTAATCTGTAATTCATCGCCAACTTTTAATTCATTCGTGGGATTTAATGATACCCTAATGGTTCCATTAAGAGGGCTACTTTTAACGATATTCAGCAAAGAACTTATTTCCTTATTGACTCCTTTTTGATTGCCCCCTTGCGCATTATTTCGCTTTATGGCCAAAAGTGCAATTTCTAAATGGCCAGGTTCTTCTATCCGATCAAAGTATTCATTCTCAACATCAGTATCAAAACGAATTACCATTTCTCCATTTTGAGGAAGAGCAATGGTTGGAATCTCTCCGTCTTTTCTGTTATGTAGTTTAAAAAATGTTGGGAATCTTTTCGGATTGAACGGCTTCTTTTCTCCCAACTGACGATTTCCTTTGGGAGGTTGTTTTAATGCTTCTTGGTCCTTTTTCTCTTCAAGTTTGAGCGTATTTTGTAACAACTTGAACAAGTCGGAATCTTTGGGTAGATTTTGGGCAAAAGATTTTATTAATTCATTGGCATCTTCAGATTCCATCCCAATAGATTCTTTTCTTCTCCTATTTATTTCATCTAATTGACTTTTCCTTAATTTTTTACCTAAATATTCCCGCAATTGATTGGACTCTGCTCCATCCTTTAACCTGTCTCGAGAAGCCATAAACACCTCCTCTCGAAAATCATGATTCATTGCAGTACAGTCCACATGTATCAAAAGATAATCCTTGAGTAAATTAAATTTTAATGTTCGTGTAATAAATTCAGATGTAAACCCACCCTGAACTTGGCCATTAATCGAAAACATAACAGCTTTTTGGTTCCGAAAGAATCGCTGTCGTATAATTTCTTTTGATTCTTTTACACCCCTATTCTCTAATTTCGCCTTAAACAAATAACATGTAACTTTTACTTTGCCAAATAATTGGTCTTCATATTCTTCAGAAAAGTATAATTCTACGTATTCATTCTTTTCCTCCTCCAACCTTCTTTTCAAGCCAAATAAATCGAGCTCTAAGACTTTATTATTTGGATAACGCTCTTTCTTATCAACTGTGAGAATTGGCAAAACAGGCTCAAATAGAAACTCATTTAGACTTTGATTTAAATCCTGTGCAAAGCCAGCATAGCCAGAAGGAAATTGATAAGAGTACAACTTGATAACTGTCCCAGTAATAAATTTCCTATTATACAATTTAAGATCGAGTTCGTCACTTTCGAAAGATGGAATTTCCCCATCTATCTTGAAGTATTCAAAATAGCTGAACCTCTTTTCAACCTCAGCCTTTTTTATTTTATGTTGGCGAACCAAAGTAAACCCAAATTTGCCTGTACCATCGAATCGTTTTGACCCGATTAGTTGATACCTTTTCTTACCGCAAAATACCAAGGCTCCACTGCCGCCCATATTGTATTTCCCTTGAACAAAATGAATATTGACCTTATTTCCTCTTACAAGAGAAAGAAATGTATTTGCAAAATTTTCGGGATGTTGTCCCTCACCATTGTCATAGATGATAACAGAAGTATTTCGTGGGGGGCCGTCTGCAACTATCTGGATTTCCTCCGCTTGTTTTCTTCGAAAGGTTTTCAAATCCCATTGTTTGTGGTTAGGGTAGAATTTGTTAATAGCATCTTCAATGGATTTAGGAGCATCATTAGAAACTGGATCAATGCCTTCCTCATAGCACCGCTTCATCAATACTGCATCAATTGAATTAGTTATCTTTTCAACTAATGCAGCAATTGGATGTGATTGCTGATTTCTAACTATCCCAAACATCGCTTCATCCCCACCTAATGGCGCCCAATTTTCATCTTTGAAAATTTCTTGCTCCTGGTGAAGTATTTCGTCTACTTCGTCCTCAGTTTTAGCATTAAAAAGGGATAAAAACAATTCTTTATAAACAATAGAATTCTGGGTCTTTACTGGCATATATAGGGGCGTGGTCTTTTAACAAAATAAATAGCTTATAATTTGCAAATCATTCAATAATGCTTGCATCAAGACCGTTGGCTAACAAAAAAATTATGTTCTAGTTAAACAATAAATAACCTTAGTCCTATCCTTTTAAACTTTTTCTTATTTCAGATCTTATGGTTATACTCGCCTGAAATAATAGGCGAACCAACTTCACCACCTGCGCGATAAATTTCCATTTATAAGATACTTATCCAGCAAAATGGTAAAGGAAAAAACGAGTAATTTTTGAAATTAGTTAGATATTCTCACAAGTAAGCCTATTTTATTTATTTCAACCTAAATGTTTATTATAGAGAGCGCAGCTCATCGACAACGATATTGTGATTTTACAATAAGACCACGCACCCGCTATTTGCAGGAGAATTAATGAGAATCTATCATGCGAGGTTGGGTGAAAGTATGCTGAAAGTTGAAACACTGAAAGAAGCGCTAGACTTAGCCAAAACCTTACAGCACTTTCAAATTAAAGATATGAAAATTATAAAAAATTCAAAGGCTACCTTGAGGTAGCCTTTGAATTTTTATTACCCAGCTCCCCCTGCTGGACTTGAACCAGCGACCCTCTGATTAACAGTCAGATGCTCTAACCAGCTGAGCTAAGGAGGATTATATCCCGTTTCTCCAAAACGGGCAGCAAAAATAAGGATTTTCTCAATTGACAAAAAACTACAGACCCGGAAAAATCAAGGTTTTATGCCAGAAAGGCCTCCCGCCAGCCTGTAACATACCCATCCAATACCAAAAGCACCCCTACACCACCAACTCAAACCCCTTCACCACCCCCTCCCTTCCATTCACAATCACCGAAACCCCGTGCCTACCCGCATAATACACCCGCGTAGTAATCCTCTTAAAAGAATGCCGCCGCTTCACCAACTTTTTCTCCCCGGCCGCCAACACCCCCTCACTGATCTTGAACACCTTGCGACTCAATTCCCCGCTCTTCTTCCGGTAATACACCCCGTATTCCAGGCGCACCGGCTGCGGTTTTTTGCTATTGTTTTGCACCGTAAAGGAGAATTCCAAAAATCCGCCTTCCTTCACCACCGGCGTTACCACTTTAAACCGCAACACCGCCAAATCCGCCCCATTCAACCCATACAATTTCAACACCTCCGGATGCCCCTGCTTCAGCAACGTCCTACACGCATGCTTGATAATTCCATCCGTTTCCTTTCCCATCCCCTTCCATTGCCTCGCCAGTCCTACCACAATAGCCGGATGGTCTTTGCTAATATCATTCAAATGATTGGCCACACTCCGGCGCACAAATTCTGAAGAGTCGCATTTCAGATTTTCCAGGATGGGCAACGTAGGCCGCGGGTCTTTCTTGAGCGCCGGAATGGCCATGGCCCAGGGCAGGCGCGGACGACTGCCCTCACTGGACAACCGCCTTACCAGATGACTGTCATGCTCCGACCAGCGATACATCTGCCGCATCATCTTATCGCCATAGCGGATAATAAACGGCCGCACGGCAAATTCGCAACTGGTAAATTGTGTTACCTGCTCAATGCTTTTTACGGCGGCGTCGTAGTGGTCAAGGCCATACATTTCAACGTAATCCGGGAAGAACATGTACACAAAACTGTTTTCCTGTACGCCGCGCCGGCGCAATGCAGTAATGATTTGTACCAAATAATCCGCCGCTGCTTCAAACCGTTCCGGCATGTATTGACGCAGCACCAGCGCGGTGTGTTTCATTCGCGCCTTCAACGCCTTTTCTTCCCAGCCATCGCTGAATATCGCTTTTTCAAATGCACGCTGGTCAAACCGGGGCAACACTTCAGCCAGTACATTGCCGAATTGTTTGTAAAAAGCAGGAGAGTAGATATCCTTTAATAATTCGCTCATGCAGTTCTATTTGCCGTAAAATTATGGGCACGCGTGACAACCTTATGTCAGCAGTCGTCAAGAGGTAATTGTATTCGCCATCAACTTTTGTTGGAAAACCTTTCCGCAATTTACCTGCTGAAATCAGTAGGTATGGTTCATACTGTATTCATTCCGTCTAAACTTGTAACCGGGTATGGCCGTACCGGCAAATAGTCATGCATGCTCAATGAAGACCAGTTGATACAGCGGAAACTACGCTGGAGCAGCTGTTCCGGTAAGCCTTTGCAGCATGCATTCCAAAAAAGGAGAAACCTACGATCATGGTATGTTGCTCCTTTTCTGTTTCTTTAATGCGAATACGATACTTTTGTCGGAATGAGTAACACCTCCATAAAGGCCACCGTGCTGAATGTGTGCATCCCTTTTCTGAACAGCATTGGCATTCCAACTTTTTTCCGAAAAATTGAAGACGCATGTTTTTTACCAGGAATACTGATTGAAAACGGCGGCATTGTTATTGACGAAGATGCCCTGTTATATCCGGGCGATATTTTACATGAAGCCGGGCACATTGCCGTAACCCCTGCTGCAGAAAGGCCAACCCTCAACAACGCTGCCATTATGGCCAGCTTAAGCCGCGAAGCAGAAGAAATGATGGCCATTGCCTGGTCGTATGCCGCCTGTATACATTTGGGACTGGACCCTTACATTGTTTTTCATGAAAATGGTTATCATGGTGGTGGCAGCGACATCGTGGAAAATTTTGCGCAAGGGCGTTATTTCGGCACGGCCACCCTGCAATGGTGTAATATGACGATTGAACCAACACCCAATAAGTCTGCACCTTACGCATATCCTAAAATGCTAAAATGGATGCGCGATTAATGCAGTGTCACGAGATAGGAAAACTGACAATTTACGTTTATCTATATTATTTAGTGAGCGGTTATGCGCATTTCTCCAATTATTCCGTAGTTTAGAGCCTTCATACTGCAACTTCACTCTAAGGCTTTGTTTTACCTATAGAATGCATTCACCAGGTGAGTAGCAACATGCTGATCAATCGTTCAGATTGATCAAGGGTGTTCTTTGCCTATACATTAACCTTTAAATCAACAACCAACTTTATGGAAGGAGTAATTGGGGTAGTAACCTGGTTTGCAGGCGATTTTGTGCCCAGGAACTGGGCACTATGCAATGGAGCTATATTGGCCATAAATGGCAACCAGGCGCTTTTTTCGATTCTTGGAAATACGTATGGCGGTAACGGAACCACGAACTTCGCCTTGCCCGACCTGCAGGGAAGGTATCCGATTTCTGCCGGCGTCATTCAGAATCGGCAAACTTACGTTGAGGGCGAGAAATTGGGTGAACCGAAAATACAGCTTGGGGTAAATCATCTCCCCCCGCACAATCATGACGGTACTACTACCATTGCTATGGATGTAAGCAGTTCGGAGGGTATTATCAACCGGGCACAGAATACCTATCCCGCCGGAGCACCGCAGGCTTATTCCAACTCACCTGCTGCCTATATGGCTGAACCCGCCTACACGGCTGTTGTTGCTGCGGCCGGAGAGAATGTACCGGTACCGCTAATGATGCCTTACCTGGTGGTGAACTATATTATTTGCCTTACTGGCATTTATCCCAGCCGTAATTAATTAAAAGATTTCACTTTCAAAAAGCAACTTATGTATACAGAACCAACTATTGGTACTATTGCCCTGTTTGCCGGTGATTTTGCGCCCGTGGGCTGGGCGTTCTGTGATGGATCGCACCTGTCTATTGCCACAAACGATGTACTGTATGCGGTGATCGGCGACACGTATGGCGGCGACGGGCAAACCTGGTTCGCATTACCTGACTTACGATCAAGAGTAGCCATTGGCGCTGGTGTAGGGCCGGATGGCACCGTCTACCAGGTGGGCGATATAGGAGGTGCGGAATCAGTAACACTGTCCGTTAATAACCTGCCCGTTCATACGCACCAGCTGCTCAGCTTTACAGGCAGCCCCTATGCAGATGGTCAGCCAGGAACGCAGAGTGACGCCATGGACCATGCGGCGGCCGTTACCAAAGGCATCAATAACTACAATACGGCCGGCACTACCAGTATGGCGCCTACCAGCACCACTGTTCCTTCCCCCCTCAGCCTGGGAGGAAATGATCCAATAAATCTCATAAAGCCTGTACTGGCGCTTAATTATCTCATTTGTATGGAAGGCCTCTTCCCGAGCCGTAACTAAACACATTCCTTCATTTGTTAAACTACCCATCTCATGGACGGAGTTATTGGATACGTAACCTTATTTGCAGGCAACTTTGCCCCCCGCAACTGGGCTCTTTGCCAGGGACAATTACTAAGCATTCAGGCAAACTCTTCGCTGTTTGCCGTTATTGGCATCCGCTACGGAGGCAACGGCTCATCACTCTTCGCCCTGCCCGATTTGCGGGGCAGGACGGCTGTAGGCGCAGGACAAGGCGCCGGATTGAGCAACTATGAACTTGGCGAGACAAAGGGGGTTGAATCAGCAACACTCACTATCAATCAAATGCCGCCTCACTCGCATCCCATCCAGGTAACCATTACCCCCGCAGCCGCTACTACGGCCACCGCCTCATCGCCGGTAAATGGCGTATACGCTAACAGTACGGAACGTTTGTATAGTGTTTCAGCCGATGCGCAGGGCATGCCCTATCCCGTTGCGGTAAAAACACAATATACCGGCAACCTCTTGCCATTTTCCATACAACAGCCATTATTGGTAATGAATTATATCATTTGTATTACCGGTGTATTCCCCCGGCGTACTTAACGATCAACAGGAATAATTTTACTGACTGTTTACTATGCACGCACGAATTGGCATATTACTGCCCCGGTCAACTGACTATCCCGCTATGGGCTACAATATTACGGATGGCCTCCGGCTCCATTTGCAGCAAAAGGGCATTACGCCTGAATTTTTCATGGAGAATATCGGTTATGGAGAAGACGCAAAGCTCACCTATAGTGTAGCAGAGAAGCTTTTTCTTAGTCAAAACATTGAGGTACTGATCCTGTACAGCACCAGTTTCAATTCAGAGCCGCTATACCCGCTGGCCAATGCTTTACAAAAGCCTGTTATTATACTCGATGCAGGTATGCAACTACCTGGCAGTGCGGCGTCTCCGCATTGCTATCATATCACTTTGCAGGGCGTACATGCCTGTCGCATTGCCGGGCAAATGGCAGGCAAAGGCAGCAAAAAAGTATTGATGGCCACTTCCTTTTATGATGGAGGTTACCGCGGTCCGTACAGCTACGATCGTGGTTTGTCGGAAGCAGGCGGTTCGGTATGTGCCAATTTTGTGAGCGCCTATAAAATTGCTGAATTCAACATCGCTTCGTACATGGACCACCTGCAACACGCAGGAGCCGAATCGGTGGCTGCCTGTTTCAGCAGTTACCTGGCGGAGTTGTTTTTTAAAGCCCTGCATCAACACAACAGCGCCGCAGTACCGCTGCCTTTCTATTGTTCGCCCTTTATGGCGGAAGAACAACTGCTGGAAAACTGCCAATATCCCGGGGGCACCTTTTATGCCGTAGTGCCCTGGGGACGATCGTTGCAAAACAAGGTGCAGGAAAATTTTTTGCATACGATTGCAGCCGAAAAGAGCAAACCAGCCAATATTTTTCACCTGCTGGGCTGGGAAGCGGCCGATGTGGTGCAGCAACTGTTACAGGAAGGCGTTGCTTCACTGGCGCATTTTTCGTGGGAAAGTCCGCGCGGCACAGTGGCTTTTCACCCCGCTACCCATTATACCTATGCGCCGCTGTATCAAGGCATGATTATAGGAGATGAAAACGGAAAATGTCGATTACGTATTACCGGTAGTAACACTGTTTCAGCGGAGGAACATTTAAAAGTGATGACAGACATTCCGCAGGGTGTGGTTTCCGGATGGACAAATAATTATCTCTGTATTTAACTTATGCGCATCGCTCTACTTTGTAATGACCGCATTGCCCTGCCTGCATTGGATTACCTGTTGAGCACAGGCGAACTGGTGGCGGCAGGCATGCCGGTGCGGCTGAGTGAAACGCAGCCGGTAGTGCGGGAGCGGTGTCGCAGGGAGCAGATTCCGTTCCGCACCTTTGAAAAAAAACATTTTGAAGCAGCCATTCATGACTGGTTGCAGCAATGCCTGCCGGATGTGGTGCTGGTGAAAACTTTTCCGTGGCTGATACCGGCTTCTGTGTTGCAATTGCCGCGACATGGGTTCATCAATTTTCACTATGCGCCGCTGCCTGCCTGGCGGGGCAGCAATCCGCTGTTCTGGATGTTGCGCAACCAAGCTACCATGGCGGGGGTAACGGTTCACGAAATGACGACGGCGTATGACGAAGGCCCCATATTATTGCAGCATAGCATACCCATTGGCCGGAACATCAATTTCGGCATTCTTTATACGCAACTGGCATACGTGGGCGTGCAGCTCACTGCTCAATTGCTTACCGGTTTGCAAAGCGGCACGTTAGAAAAAAAAGAACAGGATGCGGCCGCCGCTGCCTGGTACAGTCATCCGCAACCGGCAGACCTGTACATCAAGTGGCAATCGATGGATGCCGAAGAAATCAATGCCCTGGTGAAAGCCTGCAATCCATGGAATAAAGGCGCAGCTGCCCGGTGGAAGAACTGGACATTCGGCATTACCTACGCCTCCGTACTGGAAGATGTTCCGCAAAAATTGGCGCCGGGTACCATACTGTCTATTGATTCTGTGGCCGGTTTTACCATTGCCTGTAAAGACGGCAAGGCGCTGCTGGCCGAAGTAGTTTATTGTGAAGAAGGTTTTTACCCGGGATATTGCTTAAGCGCCTTTGGATTGAAGCAAATGGACCGGCTGTCGTAGTACGATTATCACCATTACTTTATACACAACAACCACTACAACACTTAAACTATGAGGAAAATTTTATCCTGGCTGCTTTGGGCGTTGCTGGCAGGCGCCTTGCCTTTGATTTCGGTGGCGCAAACGTGGAATTTTCGTGCAGGGTTTGGCCAGCCGGGAACTTCATTTGGATATGCTGATGAAGGCAGGGCCATTTGTACGGATGCGGCCGGCAATGTGTATATCACGGGCTGGTTTAATGATGACTTACAGGGGAATACGGTGAGCTTTGGAGGCACACCGCTGATAAGCGCTGAAGATGACGATGGTTTTGTAGCAAAATTCAATGCCGATGGTGTGTTTCAGTGGTCAGTCAGGTTTGGCGGCGATTTCATTGACCAGGGCAGAGCTATTGCCACCGATGGCATTGCTGTGTATGTGGTAGGCCATGGTTATGGAAGCATCACGGTGGGTACTTTGTCTACTTCCTATGATGCGCCGGGGGGAAATGTACTTACCAATAACGATGGAGTGATTATAAAACTAAATGCTTCTACCGGCGCAGTACAATGGGTTACCCGCTTTGGCGGACCGCAAAACGATGAAGCGCAGGCGGTATGCCTGGACAATGCGGGTAATATCTACGTATCAGGAATTTTCAGCACCAATACAGCCAATCCCATAGCTCAGTTTGGACCGTTTCAGCGCACGGTGCAGGGAAATGCATCCAATTATTCCAGTGACCTGTTTGTAGCCAAACTGAATTCCAACGGTGTTTTTCAATGGGTAAGCACCGGTGGTATAGAAGGCAGCAACGATAACATCAATGGCAGCGGCATATGTTATGTACCGGGTACAGACCAGGTAGTGGTAGTGGGTTCCATGCGCACCCGTTTGAATGGCAGTGCCAATGCCGTTTACAGCACAGCTACGCCGGCATCTGCTGTTTTGCTTACCAATTCCGGTACCGTAGTGAATGAAGATTTTGTACTGCTGGAACTGTCGGCTTCCACCGGCGCCTTTGAAAGAGGTTTTTCCGCAGGTTCTGCCGATGGCAATGAACTGGGAATGGCCGTTACCTACGATCCGTACAGCCAGGCTGTATACTTTGCCGGGTCGTTTTCCAGCGCAAGTGTAACCTTTTCCGGAATGCCTGCTCTTGTAAATACTTCGCCCGGCCGCGACAATGTGATGTATGGCCGCTACAACCCAACCAGCGATTCGTTTGGATGGGTAAGAGAAGCAGATAACGGAGTCACATCCACTGCAACGGACAGAGCAATGGCCATCGCCGCCAACGGGCATGGACGTATATTGATTGCCGGTAGATACAATAATACCATCACGTTTCCCGGCGGTCTGTCGCTTTCAGCTTCGGGCAATACCGATCTGTTTGTGGCCAGGGTGAATGTAATCAATGGCGAAGCAGATTATGTAACCCAGGGATCGGGTAATCACGCACAGGCCACCGATGTGGCATATGGTATTGCCGCTGCTCCTAACGGCAAATGTTGGATTACCGGGGTATATGCAGGCAATATGATCTTTCCCGGCCTTTCGCCCCTTCCCTCCAGTGGGAACAGTGAAGACATCCTCCTGGCAGCTTTTGCAGATGCGCCCACCATACAGGCTCAACCGCAGCCGGTTACAGGTTGTGCCGGTGATGCTGCCGTGTTTGGTGTACTGGCAGGTGGCAGTAACCTCAGTTTTTCCTGGCAGGAAGCTACCAACGCCTCGTTCCAGACCGGGGTAACCACGCTCAGCAATACGGGCGTGTACAGCGGTACCAACACCAGCCAGTTGAGCATTGCAGATAATACCGGTTTGAATGGCAGGTACTATCGTGCTGTTATCACCAATGCGGGAGGTACCATGCGTACCACGCCCGTAATGCTTTCAACACAAAATCCTACGATGGCAAGCAATAGTGTGGTACAGCAAAATGTTACCAACCAATACACGTTTTATTCAGCCAACTGTGCCATCGTGGCCAAAATAACTCCATTGGGCGCGTCGCCGGTAACTGGTAGCGTCACTGCCCGGGTGTGGGTTGAACCTGGTGTGCCTGAAGTAAATGGTATACCATTTGGACAGCGGCATTATGAAATTGTACCGGCAAACAATGCTTCGCAAGCTACGGCCCGCGTAACCCTGTATTTTACCCAGCAGGAATTCGACAATTTCAATGCGCATCCCAACAGTATACTTGACCTGCCCACAGGTCCGGGCGATGTTGTCGGTATTTCCAATCTTCGCATAGGTAAACATTCCGGCACTTCCAGCGACGGGTCGGGTATGCCGCTTACCTATGGCGCGTCGGAGGTGTTGGACCCGGCAGATGCCGATATCATTTACAACACTACTTATAATAGATGGGAAGTGACGTTCGATGTAACGGGTTTCAGCGGATTCTTTGTACAAACTGCTGCAGCGCCCTTGCCGGTAAATCTCATTGCTTTTTCCGCCCGGTGGCAAAACAATGATGTGCGGCTGAACTGGAAAACGGCGGGAGAAATTGAACACAGTCATTTTGAAGTAGAGCGGAGTTTGAATGGTAATCAATTTATAAGCATCGGGCAGGTGCCGGGGAAAAACAGTGCCGGTATAGAGCAATATGCGTTTACCGATGCCAATGCAGCAACAGCCGGCCGCAAACTTTATTACCGGTTGAAAATGGTAAGCACTTCCGGAAAAATTGAATACAGCAAGGTGGTGGTAGTGATTGGCAAGAACCCGGCAACGCTGGTTACCGCCATTATGCCCAATCCGTTTACCGACGCAATCAGCTTTGGTGTACAAGCGCCGCAGCGTGGCAGGTTACATGTAACGATTACAGATATGACGGGCAGGAAATTGGTGCAGCGTGCTATGCAGGTGGAAAAAGGGTTTAGCACACAAACGGTGGATAATCTGGCACATCTGCGTAAGGGCGTGTATACATTAACGGTAATGTCAGGAGGAGTAGTGAGTACGCACAAGGTGATAAAATAACTGATTGACAGCCCCGGGGGCCGCTCATGCCCCCTGGAAAGCCGCTTTGCATCATCGGCAGGCTTATCTTGTTTTGCTACTAATAGACAGCCCCTACGTCACTATAGGGGCTATCATTTTATACGTCCCGATACGACAGATTTTGGCTCTGCCGCACGGGGGCCTGAAGGCACTTGCTCATGGAAATTTCACATCCTCTTCATCCTCTAAACAGAATAATCCTATAGGAAATACGTTTAATTTACTGTTACTTGCATTTCATTTCTTAACCCTTCCTGCATGAGTCTCGTATCCCGAACCCGGAAGCGTCCCGGAAAAAGATGGAAAAAAATTGTGCTGCGTTCCCTTTTGGTGTTTTTCCTGCTGCTGGTTGTGCTGTTCACCGTTGTTCCCTGGATTCTGTATAGCAGGCAGAAAGAAATAACCCAGCATGTAATCGGGGAGTTGAACAAAACCTTTGCGGGAAAACTGCTGGTGGAAGACAGCCATATCTCCCTGTTTCAACAATTCCCGTATGTGTCCATAGACCTTACCAATGTGCGCTTCTATGCCACCAAAGACACCACGCAAAAGCCTATTTATAAGGCAGGAGATTTTTATGTAGGATTCGATATCCAAAAACTCCTGCAGGGGAAGTACGACGTACGCCGGCTGCGCATGGAAAAAGGCCATATAGACCTGGTGCAATACCCCAATGGCGACCTCAACCTGCTGCTGGCCACACGTATCAACCATACATCACCATCATCCGGTAATGTTACCGATACCAGCGCGCTGAGGTTCCGGTTGAAGCGTATCCGCCTGAAGGCAATGAATGTTACTTACTTCAAAACTGCGGACAGCCTGCTGGTGCAATCGTACATTGCAGAAGCGCGCGCCACGTTCAGCATCAATGACGAGCACATCAAGAGCCGCCTTAACGCCAATATGGTATGCAATATCATTCACCAGGGCGATACCGGGTTCTTTCGCAAGAAAAAAGTAGCACTGCAAACCAACGTGGAATACGACGGGAAAAAACAACTGGTGCAAATTGCCAAAGGTGAATTGTCCCTGGATAATGGCGAGTTTGGTTTTTCCGGCTCCATTGATATAGATGACCAGTTGTTTACCGACCTTGAATTGCATGGCAGCAAACCCGATTTCAACACGTTTCTGTCACTCGCGCCGCCAGATGTTGCCGAAAATTTCAAACCTTTTGCCAATGCGGGCAAGGTGTTTTTCGATGCACGCTTGAAAGGACGGCTGGCGCCCGGCCACAAATACCACCTCGATGCGCGTTTTGGTTGTGAGAATGGTTATTTTCTCAATACACAGTCCAACAAAAAACTCGACAATCTCGGCTTTAAAGGCTATTTCCATAATGGCGCCGACAGCAGTTGGAAAACAGCTGAACTGCAGATCAATGATATCACTGCGCGTCCCGGTACCGGTGTCTTTGCAGGCAATGTGATGGTCCGCAACTTCAAAGACCCGCATATCACCGTGCAGTTGCACAGCGACCTCGACCTCCAGTTCCTGGGCGCCTTTCTCAATATCAAAAACCTCCAGGGCATCCGTGGCAAAGTATTGCTCGATATGAATTTTAACGAGCTGATCGATTTTGAACAGCCGGAAAGCAACCTGGTACGACTGAAAGAAGGTATCGACAGCAAACTCAGCATCCGCGATTTGCATATCAAATTGCCGGGGTATACAACGCCTGTTGAAAACCTCAACCTCGAGGCATCCATGAAAGAAGGCCGGCTTACCCTGGACACGCTGCGCTTCCGGCTGGGCCAGTCTGATTTGGCATTGAACGGGTCGCTCACCAATCTGCCCGCTATTTTTCATGCACAGGAAAAAGAAATAGCCGTCAAACTAACGGCACAGAGCAACCGAATAAAGCTGAGCGATTTTCTGGCATTTGATACCGCATTGGCAAAAAAGAATACAGAAGAGATCAGCAATTTTTCTGTGAAACTTGCTTTCAACACTTCAGTAAAGCAACTTACGCATCCCTCGGGCATACCGCGGGGAAATTTTTATATCGAAGACCTTCATGCAAAGCTCAATCATTACCCTCATACCTTTCACAATTTCCGCGCCGACCTGCTGATCAATGATGATACGATGCGCCTGAGAAATTTCAGCGGGAAAATCGATGAAACCGATTTTCGTTTCTGGGGGCGCCTTTCCAATTACGAATTATGGAAACAACCCAATAAGAAAGGCAATACAGAATTTGCCTTTTACGTGTCCAGCAATTTGCTGAAACTGCAGGACCTGTTTAGTTATAATGGCGAAAATTATGTGCCCGAAGATTACCGGCAGGAAGAGATCAGGGAACTCAAGTTGAGCGCCAGCCTGTCCCTGAATTATGATAGCGTACTCAAATCAGCCGATCTCACCTTTAAAAAACTGGAAGGCAAAATGAAAGTACATCCCTTAAAGCTGGAAAACTTCAAGGGTACGCTTTCGTATAGTAAGAAACAACTGCATCTCCGCGATTTTGCAGGCAAGATGGGTAAAAGCGACCTGCAAGGGACCATCAGCCTTTACCTGGGAGCAGATGAAGCCATGAAAAAGCAGGTGAACAAAATTCAGATACGCTCTTCCTTTTTAGACGTTGATGAACTGCTCAACTACAATGCAGAAAAAGATTCCGTTGCCCACGACAGCGCCTTCAACATTTTCGAGCTGCCGTTCACGCATCTTGCGCTGGAAGCCGATATCCAGAAAATGAATTATCACCGCATCTGGCTGCGCCGTTTCAGTACGCGTTTGCGCATGGAGCCCAATCATTTTCTTTATGTAGACACCATGGACTTCCGGGCAGCCCGCGGGCGCCTGGCCATCAAAGGATATTTCAACGGTTCGGATTCTGAGCATATTTATTTCCAAAGCAATATCCGCCTCGACAGTGTTCAAATTGATCAACTGCTGCTGCGCTTCGACAACTTTGGACAGGATTATACCTTAAACAAAAATCTGAAAGGTGTGCTTAGCGGCACCATCAACAGTAAAGTGTATATGCATCCTAACCTGGTGCCCATTCTCGACAAGGCAGAAGCAGAAATGGATATTGTGATCACGCAAGGAGCGTTGGTAGATTTTGCTCCCATGCAGGCACTATCAGGTTATTTCAAAGACAAAAATTTGCGCCTCGTTCGTTTCGACACGCTCAGCAATACACTCACGCTGAAAAATGGTATGTTGAATATTCCCGCTATGAATATTAATTCGAGCCTCGGATTTATTGAGATCAGCGGAACGCAGTCGCTGAATTTAAATATGGATTATTACGTGCGTGTTCCGTTGAAAATGGTCACGCAAATAGGGTTCCGTTACCTGTTCGGCGGCAGAAAGCGGGAAGAAGTTGATCCCGAGCAGGAAGATGCCATCGTATACCGCGACAAAGACAAAAAGATAGCGTTTGTAAACCTCAGGATTGCCGGCACACCGGACGATTATAAAATTTCCCTGAAAAAGAAAAAAAGTTGACCGGCACAATAACAAAGCATTCCTTGCTGGGAAAGGAGTAGCACATGGTGCCACTCCTTTTTATTATTAAACACGCAAAAGTTACATTGCCGCTACTCGCTGGTTACCCCGTCAAATATTTCCTTACTCGCCAGCGCTTCCTGCCGGGTTTGGTGTATGGTGCCATCCTTATGGTTCGGCGGTGCATAAATGGTATACATTTTTAAGGTCGTCATGTTGTCTGTGTTGATGATATTATGCCGGGCGCCGGCGGGAATCACCACAATGTCGTTTGCGGAAAGTTCATATTTCCTGTCGTCGATGTAACATTCACCATGACCTTGTTCAACGCGGAAGAACTGGTCGTTGCCGGGATGTGTTTCCATACCGATCTCTTCGCCGGGTAACAAGCTCATCAATACCAGTTGAAAGTGATGGCTCGTATACATCACTTTTCGAAAATTTTCATTTTCCAGCGTTGCTTTTTCAATATTGGTTTTATACCCTTTCATAAAAAGTGTTTTTGTTCCGGTAAAGTTGTTGTCATTAGGTATCAATCGTTCTGGTAGTAAGTATTTCCCTGCCCGGGTAGCTTACCGTGCCGCTTTCTTCAGCAGTAATAAAAACGCGTCGCGGTTTTACCGTGGAAGCTGCCCTCATAGTGGCTTTACGGGCTTTGCTCAACAGGGATGAAGTTGATTTTATCTGTCCGATATTTCGCACATTGCCTTCTGCTGTTTCCATCCAAACAACGTAGGTATCCTTGGGTGGGTCCAACTGCCGGCTGTCGGCCAGGTTGGTTACGTCTACGGTGATAATGTAATTTTCGTTTTTGTCTTTTTTCACCTTCACATCACCATATGCTCCGGGTACTACGGCAGATTGGGTAAACCTGAATTTGTTAGCGCATCCGACTAATATCAGTGCAGCCACAAGTGCAGCAGCAATAGTAAACTTGCTCCTCATAAAAAAGCCATTTAATGGTTATAAAATAAGGAGCATGAAGAGATTGCGGGAGTATAAGTTAGTTTATTATGGCGGAAATAAAAAGAAATGTTGCGGGTATTATAAAACAGCTGCCATGAAGGGATTTGGAAACAGCATGTTGCCCATTTTGAAAAGCGGCAGCTTGCTCACTTACACCACTCCCCCTGTTTACAAAACCGGCGACATTGCTTCTCCTTACCATGGCAGAGGACCTGATGAAACAAATAGACATAACTGCCCTCCATTCACCATTGCCCGACAATCCCGATGCCCGGCTGGTGGAGCAGGTATGAATAAAATGAGGAAAGAACTATATGGTCATAAATAATCCGAACCTTTTCCTTCCCCGGTTGTAATTGCTGCAGAAACTATTTCATTATGCAAACAATACAACTCGACCACCGGCAAACATTTGTGCAGATGGCCCTGAAAGCATGGAACACCTACGTAAACCGGGCCGACAAATTTTTTGATGCACTTCGTGACGAAGATTTTGAAAAGGAAATTGCTCCCGGCAAAAACAGGATCATCTACATTCTCGGGCATCTGATTGCCGCCAATGACAGTATGCTTTCGTTGTTCGGCCTGGGAGAGCGGCAGTATGCGCACCTGGATGAAGCTTTTCTGAAAAATCCTGACAGAACGATTACAGCTATTCCCCCGGCCGCGCAATTAAGAAGAGATTGGAAAAAACAAAACCAGGAATTAACGGCCCATTTTGCCGGCATGAGAGCAGAAGACTGGTTCAGCAGGCATACGGCAATGACCGACGAGGATTTTTCCCGCGAACCCGGCAGGAATAAACTGAGTGTATTGATCAACCGCACCAACCACCTGGCCTATCACTTGGGTCAACTAATGTTAGTGAAACCATAAATAATGTTTGCGGCAATGGGGCCAATCTTCATTGCCGCAGCTATTTAAAAACCCACCACCGGCAAATCGGGCGGCAAGCCGAAAAATATTTGTGCTGCTGTTTCGTACCTGCTTTCGTTGACAAAGCCATGTTGCCGGACTACCTGTGCATCTGTAAAATAATGCGAGCGCTTATTGCTATGGTGCATACCTGTAGTACCTGCAGCTGAATACATCATATCCACTGCCTTCTGTATAAACGATGCAAATACCATGGATTTATAATAAAGATAAGTCCCGGAATAAATTATATTTATTTTTAGATAGCGAACGCTGATTCTTTAACCAACAATCGCTTCACCTTTCAACTTGCTTCCTTATTATGGGACTTTTCGATTTTTTAAAAAGGAAAAACTGGCTCACCTCAAAACAGCGCCAGGAATTGCTGGCGGAGGTAGAAGTAGTACCAGGACTTTTCCTGCCTAAAGTATTGGCCGACCACTGGCCGGCCATTGAAAAAAACCGGCTCGACTCCGTTCGCATCACGCTTACACCGCAAAATGAGCTTACGCTTACGTAAAGCAAGCTGAGCCACTACCCCTGTATGCCTGCCGGTTTTGACTATCCCAGGGATGAACAGGGACAGTATATGATTCCCCTCGCGCAAATCAATTTCAGAGAAGTGCCGCCATTGCCGGGATATCCATCAAAGGGATACCTGCAGCTTTACATCAGTGCTTACCACGATTTGCATGGAATGAACCTTGAAAACCTGCAGGACCAAAAAAAATTCCGCGTATTGTTTTTTGAAGAAGAAGACGTACAGGAATGCCAGCGGGATTTTTCTTTCCTGGATGAGGTGATGAAATACGAATATGTGCCGGTTTATAAACCATGTGCACCACAAGCGGACTATGCAGGCATACGCGATGTACGAATTGAAAAGAACATTCACTTCAATTTCAACGCTATTGTACAGCAATATCCTGATATAAGTAATGAGCTGCACGATACATTGTACAATGCTTTCAGTTGCTCAGGGCACAAAATGGGCGGCTATGCCTACTTCACGCAGATTGATCCCCGGACAGGCAATGATGAACTGGAAAAATATCTACTATTATTTCAACTCGATTCAGACGAAGAGAATACCAACTGGGGCGACTGCGGCGTTGCGAATTTCTTTATTCACCCCGCCGATCTTGCCCGGAAAGATTTTTCAAAAGTAATGTATACCTGGGACTGCACATGATCGATCCAAGCGTATTGGCTACACCGACAGGTATCCTCCATCTACCGGATAATAGGAACCGGTAACGAACGAAGCTTTATCGGATCCCAGCCACAACACCAGCTCCGCCACTTCCTGCGCCTTGCCCAGCCGGCCAATGGGATGCAGGGGAATCAGCTGCTTTTGCGCTGCTTCATCCAGGCCGCCGGCTTCCAGCAGTGGCGTAACAATAAATGCCGGCCCTATCGATACAATGCGGATGCCTCGTTTGGCATATTCTACAGCGGCCGTTTTGGTAAGTCCCACCACGCCATGTTTGGCAGCTACATAAGCGCTGGAGCCTGCAAAGGCAACCTGCCCCAAAATGGAAGCAGTATTGATGATCACGCCGCTGCCCTGCGGTTCCATAATACCGAGTTCATACTTCATGCAATAGAACACGCTGTTAAGGTTGATGGCAATTACTTTGTGCCAGCCATCGAGGCTCAGGTTGGCAACGGGATTGCTTTCGCCGCCAATGCCGGCATTGTTGAAAGCCACATCCAGGCGCCCGTGCTCACTGGCAATGGTTTGCATCATTTTTTCCACTTCTTCCGGCTTGCTCACATCGGCCTTGATGAAAGAAGCTTTTCCTTTGGCCTGGGTAATTTGCGTAACCGTATCATTGCCGCCTTTTTCATTTACGTCGCTAACCACCACATGTGCGCCGTGTGCTGCAAACAACATAGCGGTTGCCCTGCCGATACCTGAACCACCGCCTGTAATGAGCACCACTTTGGATGCAAATTCGTTATTCATATCAGAGTATTTGAGTTAACTGAGCATGCTATTGCTTTTTCATAAAAGAGACGGAGCGCATTTTGTACGCGATTGACTATAGCCTTGTTGACTATACGAACACCGGACATCTCCCAACAGTAACTGAGGAAACTATTCCACATACATGGCCAGCAGCACCGCTACGAAATGGCAGAGCGCCGCCACCAGCACAAACAAGTGCCATACCGCATGAGTGTAGTAATACTTATCCCATATATAAAAGAACACACCGATGGTATACAAAGCATTGCCAATAAAAATCGGCACCAGCACGCGATGCGGTAGCAGGTCAAAAAAGGTGCGGCCGCCGGCCACCATTACCCAACCCATGAGCAGGTACACAATAGTAGAGAAAATTTCATACTTGCCGGTATACCAGATTTTCCAGATGATGCCGCTGAGTGTTAATCCCCAGAGGATGTACAGCAGCGTAATACCAAATGCATTGTTGATATACACCAATATGAAGGGCGTATAGGTGCCGGCAATAAAAAAGTAAATACTGATGTGATCAAGAATTTTGAACAATGCTTTTACCGATGGTTCCTGTGCAAGATGGTAAATGGTAGAGCAGGTAAACAACAGCAGGAAACAGAAAATATAAATCCCTGCACCGATGATGCCTGCTGTATTATCGTTCGATGTAGCAATGCCTGCCAGCACGGGCAACCCACTCAATCCAAAGAGAATACCCACGCCGTGTACCATTCCGTTCACTATTTCCTGCTTCCGCGTATAACTGTCGTTCATAATACTCACATTTTCACACACAACAATTTTATCCTGCCCATAGCCCGTGGCGCGGGACACGTTACTACAACTTCAAATTTTAAACCAGCCCATAGGTGACCGTTTAATAATCGGTAATCAGCAGCCTTTCGAAATTTGACTATTTTGCCCGCCAAAAATTTCGCACGAACATTTAACCCTAACTCACATATGCCAATAAAACGACTATTGTTGTACGCAGCACTGTTTGCTCAGGTCCACACATTTGCACAAAGTGTTTCTATTAATTCCAGCGGTACACCTGCTGACAATAGCGCCATGCTGGATGTGTCCAGTACCACCAAAGGTTTGCTGATACCCCGCATGACCATGGCGGAGCGCAACCAGATTGCGTCACCAGCTACCGGGTTAATGATCTTTCAAACAGATGGCACACCAGGCTATTATTATAATGCCGGTAATCCGGTTACGCCGGTATGGACACCGCTGGGCGGACCGTCGCATTGGGAAAAAAGCGGTTCGGGACTTTTTCACAACCTGGGTAACGTAGGCATTGGAGTAGATGCTCCTGAAAGTATCCTTCATATCCGTGGTGCGGGGTTGGTCACCTCACTGACCATTGAAAATACTTCCACCAACCCGAACAGCGAAGAATCCCTGATATTCTCCAATGAAAACGGCAAGTCTGCCGGTATCAATATGAGCGATGCCGCTTCAGATGCTCCTGATGCTATGAGAATATACAACCTGCGTCCGCAGGGAAATATCCGGCTGAGTGCCAGTGGTTTTAACAATGCGGATTTATATATTGGCAAAAACGGCCGTGTGGGATTAGGTAATGCCACTACACCGGAAGGCATTTTGCACGTGAAGGGCGCAGAGTTCAATACCAATCCGGTGGTCTTTGAAAGTGTAGGTTCCGATGTGGTGGGTCCAACCCTGCGCTTTACCGGCCCTTACCGCACTTACGAAATTCTCGGTAGTATCGGCTCACTGGGCGTACCGGTTGGGATCAGTGGTTCATTTGCCATATATGACCGGCATTCCGACTCCTACCGCTTTGTAATATCACAGGGAGGATCGGTTGGCATAGGCACTGATCTGCCGAGCAATGAAACCCAACTGCATGTTGTTTCCTCGAATATGGCCTCCATACGTGTGGTTAATAACTCTTCTATGAATGGATATGCAATTGATGCACAGGCCTTCCCAGCTCCCGGAATCGGAACTGCAGTACGCGGAACGGGTGGCTTGTGCGGTGGAGCCTTTGAGGCCAACAGCACAGGATCCTCCTTTCCTTCGATTGGTGTTCAGAGTTATGCAACGGGCGACGGGTTATGCATTGGCGTATATGGTATTGCCGAAGGTGGCGGATTAAACTACGCAGGTTATTTCATGGGGGACCTGTACGTATCTGGAAGGGTGACCAAGGGTTCCGGCAGTTTCAAAATTGATCATCCGCTGGATCCTGCCAACAAAACACTCTCACACAGTTTTGTGGAAAGTCCGGATATGCTGAATGTGTACACCGGCAATGTTATTACCGACGGTAATGGAGAAGCCATTGCCACGCTGCCTTCTTATTTTGAAGCACTGAATATCGATTATACCTACCAGTTAACAGTGATAGGTGATTTTGCCCAGGCGATTGTTTCGAAAGAAATAAAAAACAACTACTTTGTAATAAAAACCAATAAGCCGAACGTTAAGGTAAGCTGGATGGTTACCGGCATACGCAATGACCCGTATGCACAGCAATACCGCATCGTGGTGGAGGAAGAAAAAACTGCGGAGCAAAAAGGAAAATATTTAAATCCTGAAGTTTTCGGACAACCTGCATCAAAAAGCATGCATCCCCATCCGGTTGCTGAAAAGCAATGAGCGGCGTTATTTGGAGCAGCGGGCAGGGATACATTACGGAACAGAAATTTCCCGTTGAGCTACGCGTAAGCGGTTCTCCACATCCCGAACACATCGTACAGAAGCGGCGATGTCTTCGGCACGTCGTTTATCAGCTTTGGAGCGTACAGTACCTTTGAGGATCACCACATCATTTTCCACGATCACTTCAATATCGGAAGCATCGAGGTAATCGTCTTCCATGAGGCGGTCGCAAACGTCCTCGTATATGCGCTCGGGGATGCGGTGGTAATTTTTGGGGCCGCGTCCTGTAAACTCACCAGCATGCCGGCGTTCCTGCTTTGCGTCCAGTCCAAACAAGCGGCGCACCTTTCGCCTGGTGGCTTCCCACCAATGCCGGTCAAACCCAGACTGATTGGGGTTGCCATAGTTCCGGGTATCGCCACCATAGATGCTTTGCGGACGTTGTGCGTATTCATCGCGTGTGTAATCATGACGCCGGTAGTCACGCTCATCATCCCGGTCCATCTCCTCGTCATAATTGCGGTTATAATCGCGGTCCTGTTCACGGCCATAATACAAGCGGCTCTTTTCCTTGTCAGACCGGTAACTGACAGGACGATCGGTTTCTTCATCGCGGCGGTTCTCTGTATACCGCTTTCTTTCAAACACATTTCTGAGCGCCATAGCAGTAGCATTAAAGAGTTAAGCATGTAGTGCTATGGATAAAAAAGTTGTGCCCACGGTCTGAGCCCTGGCCTGGGAAACCTCGAATTGTGGCGAAAAGGTGTAAATTCTTGCCATGTTGACCCAGGATTCCTGCATGATGACCCACCCCGGTTATCGGCAATAAGAGTAAGAGCTTGATGTGGGTTTAAAAATACAAAGAGCTATTGATTGGATTTGGATTT
>Ga0182741_1001893_pt1 | contig 25598 bp, 3 predicted proteins | sample eDN5th37CBELigOP_FD_128874 | JGI IMG/M metagenome (GOLD analysis project Ga0182741, IMG submission 128874) | Enriched Organic Plus compost microbial communities from Emeryville, California, USA - eDNA 5th pass 37_C BE-Lig OP (version 2) (version 2) ... | reverse complement strand
CTTCTACATCTTGCTCTTACAAAAGACACAGTGGCTGCCTTGAAGCGGCAGAAATTGGAGTTCACTAGAACCTCGCTTAACCAGCGCATTAGCAGGCTAGAGGATGAAGCGAATCAAGCGGAAGAGGCACACACTGCTGCGCAGCAAAAGCTAGTTGAGGCAACCGCCCAACTGTCTGCCGCAGTTCCCCATCGTAGTAGTTTCATCGCTGCTTCTCCATTGGGAACCACCCGACACATCGTAACGGGGCCTTCGGATTTGGGACTATCTGCTTTACAGGCGGAAGTGACGCGTGCACAAGAGGAGGTTGACGCTACATCTGCTGCTGCAGCCGAGGCTTGGAGAGCACTGGAGGCCGCCAAGCTTGAACTTGCTCTTTTAGAGGCCCGAGCCAAGCGCCAGAAGCACTCGCGGGACGGCGATGAGCTTGAAGCCGAACCCGAAGCGCTTCGCGATGCTTGGGTAAATGCATTGAACAATGTCATTAAGGCCAAGCATGGGCTTGACATTGCATCACCCTTGCTCTTTGATGATCCAAGCCGAGATGCAACTATTCATGCAGGAACTCTGCGACGTCTATTGAGACCTTCTCGTAGAGGTCGTCCTCCGATATGGCGTGAGGACGCTATGAAGTTGACCTCCGAGGCATTGATCGTGTACCGATCTAACACCCAACGCAGTGGCGTTCGTGAAGTTGTACGCATCGATTCGCACATGGCATGCAATCCAGAGCCAAGGGGCACCTTCGAGGAGGATTGGGTTTTCTCGCTTAGCTACCTTCCTGGAATCGAAAAAACCAACGTAGCAGCCGAGATGGCAGAGGCTGCTGAAGCAGCGTCGACAGCTTTTGATGTCGAAAAAATTGCCGCTCTTGTTAAGGCGGCCCAGTCAGACACAGAGTCGGAGGAAAGCGATGTAATTCCTCATCGCAAGCAGCCAGACTCGAAGGGTCGATCACGTTTCACGAATTGGCTCAAGTCCTTGTTTACGCGGAAGAAGCGTGATGATTTCGAGTCGAATATCATCACTTTTAGCAAAGCCGACGTCGCCGCCGCAGGATTTGATTTTGACGACTCAGATGAGGAGTCAGAGTCAGAGAATGAGTACGAACGCTTTGAGCGTCGAAGGCGCGAGATTCGTCGCAGGCAGCTGATGCTGCAAGCAATGTATGACGATCCAGATGAGCATTGGCCTGGAGATAGCGACGAAAGCGAGGAAGAGTCATCATCGGAGTCTTCAGATGACAGGAAGGCCACGGACATTGAAGATGGATCACAGAGGGCATCAACCACGAATGATGAAGAAAACTCCGATTCAGACAGTACTGGGCACAAGCATGGCCATTCCGATGGTGACGCAGAGGGTGAGAGAAGGGTCTCTTTTAATATGGGAGAAGCGGATATGGGTGATGGTCGAGACTCGACTATGCATGAAGCTCGCCTGTCGCAGTCAGTCCGTGCACGTAAGCCGAAGTTCCACCTGGAGGATGCACACACCAGTGTGAAGAGGTTCACGGAGAAGTTCGTTGCTGCACAGGCCCAGAGGACAAAATCCAAACTCTCCCTAAGAGCCAGTCAGGTGGGATTGCTGCCTGATCGAACTAAACATGAGGCCGACGTCCGAGCCTCGGATCATCTCACAAGAATAGCCGAAGTCGAGGCTCAGCCAGGCGGTGCCGCTGAGACACTCAAACCGAATCATCCACCGCATGCGCATGGCGATGGCATTCACTTGATCAAATACTTGCTTCGACCAATGTCAGACTGCAGCACATACGACGAAGCCTTGGGGATCTGGAAAGATGATCAAGTTAGTGGCTTGAGCCGTCATGCCCCAGCTGATCCAGTAAGTGAAGTTGTCCTCCATAACCGTCAGGTCTTGCGCGATGGTGATGGCGACGACGGCGCATCAACGGCTGTGGATACTGTTACTCATGATGATGATGCAAAAGCAACAGAGCTGACTTTAGCTGTGGGGGCTACTGCTGGGTTGACGCGTCTCTTGCGTTACTGCGAAAGAATGCAAGCTTCTGGAACAACAGTTACTGGAACTGGCCCCACACGTTCATTGGTTCTAGGACAGGCTGCGGCTGAACTCGCACCGAATGAGGTTGACGAAGTTGTTGTTTGTGGGCAAGGAGATTCGTTGTATTCGCCCGGGTATATAGCTCAATCAGGGTCAAAAGGCCAAGCCAGCGGTTCACAACAGCCGTTTGTATTGATTTTCTCATGTTCAAGCGAACAAGAGCGTGATGAGTGGGTGCAAAAGATCCAAGCAGCCATCGCGCGTCAAGCAGACAAACAAATGCTTGGCTTTGCAAGGATATACGGTCTCGCGGAAACACTGCTCACCCATGCAACGTTTGCCGGTACTGGTCCAGGTACGGGTGCCATCTATGACTCGGGATGTACTGAAGGTGGTCCAGGGGCGGGAAAATCTACTGTGGCCTCAGACGATGAGAGAAGTTCTGTTGCCGAGACTACACGCCCAGATTCGCACGATCCCACCAGCCAGAAGCAGAGGTCTTTGAAGCTCCAAGAGGTTGTCGCGGAGGCACTCGACCGGGTAGGATATGGGGCTCAACAGCACAACTATGATCGCTCGATTACCATTCGAGCTGGAGCTGGTCACACAACAATCACAGCTAGTCTGCTACCTAAACAGGGTTCGTCGACTCGACCACAACTTCCCCAGGCATGGATTTCCTCTTCAGGTCCTCGCGGTCCACCTCAAGCTTCCGATTCAGTTTCGCGTACCCCTCTTATCGCCCCGTTTCAAGACCGTGGCATGACTGGACAAGCGATGTCTCAAGAAACGGACTCTGGATATCCAGAAAATGCTAACTTGCCTTCCTTGGGCCCAAATCGCGCCCCGAGCGAGTCAACTCGCTCAATGAGTTCTGGACCGGCGAGTGGTGCACTTATGCCCATGTCTAGCACTGGGACAACTCCACCAACGCATCCACTTCCCGGCTCCCAGCTCACAGCGCACGGCCCGCCACGCCGAGTGCAGGGCCAGGTCGCTCCTGGGCCTGCGGAAACGTACAATCCCACGATGACCTCGTCATTTGCACATACGATGCGTGCAGCAGCCGCAAGGCAACTAGCTGCGTACGTGCGGGGCCCAAGGGGCCCGAATGCAGGCGGCACAACTCCCACCGGCCCCTCACCCCCCACATCAACGCAACTTTCAGCGTTGGGCCAACTTGCAACTTCTGGATCATCGACGATGTTCACACCTTTTGGTCAACCCGCTGGGTCTCCAGTTGCAGGCGCGGATCCCATGAGTAGTAGCGGCCACCACTCCGTGCTTCATGGTCCCTTGTACAATATTCGATCAGACACAGGCGAAAGTGGTAGCGGTGGTCCCCAGTCTCGAGCTTCATCGCCCGCCCTTGATGACACTGTGGCTGAGTTAGGCAGTCGCTCGAACATCTTGAACAGCCTGCACCGTTTTGGGCGAATTCAGCGAAGAAGCGTCGGCGTAGGGAATGACACCAGTTCCACAATGATGGCAGCGTCTCGAATGGCAGCAGCTGCAGCAGCCGCTGTGGCAGCGTCTGCTGCAACCAATGTGCCCTACTTAGGTGCAGATTACTTCCCTGCGATGCACCCCGAACGTCGGCCCTTCGCATCCCAACAAACTACTCCGGTCGCGGGTGATTACGCTGGAACAATGTCACCGCTCATCATTTCTCCAGCGGCCTCGACCATTGGCTTGCGCGCTCCAGACTTTGCTGCATTCTTCCAAAAGCAGAGATTACAGCAAGGCCAATCTCTCACCAACGCACAAGAGCCTGCGAGCTATTTCATGCACGTTCCCGCTCAAGGCCCTACGACGTCGCAGCTAAATTCACCTGCGTCAATATCGACAGAAAACACATATTATACGATCGGTACAGGTTTCAGGCCACTCGCCCAGGCACATGTTGTACCTAAATTCGGTCAGAAGTTGCCCAAGCTTGTACCTCCTGTGTCAGCAACCCCTTCCCCGATGCTTTTGGCTCAAAGTAGCCCTCTTGGGGGACTTTTACCAGGCTCATCTCAGATGTCTCCGCTAGCGCAGCACGAAAAAGCCCCACCACCCATTCTCTCACCTCGAACAGAGGCGGCGCAGAACTTGCTGCTCACGACTTCGTTGGTACCAGGAGAAGCGGGCGCGGCTGCAGCAGCAGCTCTGGGTATGGCTAATCCGCGAGCAACACAGCCCGCGTCCCAGTCCCACTTGTTGCCACCTCTGGCTCCTATCTCTAGCTCAGGCGCATCGCCAGAGTCGCCTAGACGGACGAAGCCAAAACCTAAGTCAACTCTAGCGACCCTCTTCCAGGATCCCGAAGAGACTCTGGAGGAATCCGGAGGAGATATCGAGGGTCAAGACAAAATCGACAATATCAGGCCACAGCCACAGGTACAGGTAGAGGAACACGTACAGGAAAAGCTTCAGAACGTCACCACCCCCACGAATGTGCCATGCGTATTAGCAAACTCTGTCGATGAAGCGCTGAAACGTAATGCAGAGTTGACACAACTCGTTCGCACTCTCAAGGCGAAGTTGTCTGGTGCTTCACTTCAGAACCCTCAGGTTGCAGCACCGGTCGCAGGCAGCCTAGTGATCCCTACACTCACGCTGGCTGTTGGGGGGAGTGCCTCTGGGGTAATCACATCAGGAACAAGTGCCAGTATGACCACCAGCAATAGTACCAGTGCGTCTGCACTCCTCTCGAATTTGCTTGGTTTGCCTAAGGCCGGTGCGCCTGCGCTTCCATCGGTTAGTCAACCCAATCCAGTGACTGATGCAAGCCATGCTCCACCACACCCATTCACTGATGGTCTGCAACTTGGGGATGCCAAGGCTCACGCACCAATCGCTCCGCCTAGTTCCACATCAATTCCCCTCACATTGCCGAACCTAACTTCGGTCTTCAGGCTGCCCACACCCTCGGCCTCAGTAGCACCGGTATCCGCCTCTGCGGTTTCTCCGCCCCCGCCACCGCTTCCTGTAACTCATGAGCCTGGAATTCAATCAGGATCCACAGCGGTTACTCCTCTATCAAGCACAACATCGACAGTTGCCGGTGCATCATCCGCCGCATTTCCTTTGTTGCCATCAACCTTTAAGTTGAGCGCTCCTCCCAGTCGAGCTCCTCCTGTCAGCGGTGCACCCATGGGAGGAACTCAATATGCCGTACCAATTCTGCCACCACTACGTAAAGACGTTTTTAAAACTCACGTTCTTCGGAGTGGCTACTTGTACGTAGTCGCAGCCCCTCATCCTCACCACCATCGGCCCACGGGTATTACTCAAGGTGCGGGTATGCTGACCCCCTACCCAACACCCTTACCTACTCCTCACCAAGATAGAAGCATGACTACAGCCTTGACAGTCACGAAGGCGGCTGGGGAGCCTGAGCACGTACGACCCAAGCGATTCTTCTTTGTTCTCGTGCCGCACGCCCTATTCTTTTTCAACAGTGAAGAGGATGCCCGCGCAGCAGACGCGGAGAAGCGTATTCGTGGTTGTATGGCACTACCGCAGGCATTTATTCTTCACCAAATACCTCAGCAGTCGTCAAAGTTCTTAGCGTCATTCCATCTTGAAACCCCGATTTCAACACCCGATAACTCACAGCCAAATAGCCCAAGTGCGCTCGATTCCAATGTGGGAGCTGCCAAACAACCGGTAGACGAGATTGTAGCCACACCATCCAATTCACTAACGGTTATAAGTCGGTGCCCCAAGAGCTATCGACTTGTCGCCGCGACACCCTCGGAGGCGCTTGCTTGGTATACCGACCTTCAAGCACAATCGCAAGCTCCACTTCCAGCTGGAGTGTCTCCAGCACCCTTCTTTGTCTCTGAGGAGGATGAGGCCAAGCGAGCGCGAGCTTGTAAACTTGCCAAGCGGAGGCGCTTAGCTTTGCTGCGAAAGCTTGAAGCGAAAAATCGCGACGAGGCTCTCAAGTTTCTGCGACGCCCCGAGTATACTGTGCGGAGAACATCAAACAACAGCAACGTTAGCTCTGATACGGACTCATTGGGTGCTTGCCTTACGGATTCCGAGCTCAAGTCAGACCCTCTCTCCGATCCAAGACGATATGCAAAGCTCATGCTCGCCTGCGACTCTGACGAGGCCGCGTGCATCACGAAAGGCATGGTCTTTCATGAATCCAAACCGACCACTGTGGATGAGATTCCAACACCTGTACCAGTTTCGCCAGCGTTCGATTTGGTTCCAATCAAGCCAGCGAGTGACGGGATATGGCGGTCTCCGAAGCGTCCTATCGCTTCTGCACCTCACCTGATGAAGGCTTTGGCTGCTGTAGACCCACATCTCTTCCTACCGCAACTTCTTTCTGCGGATCAGAGAGGTTTTATGCAATCTGGCCTGCGTCGGCCGTCATTTACATCAATCAAGCTTCTCCCCAACCACAATTCCATTGCCAACCCTGTCGCGGCTGCACTGCTCAACATGTGCCGGCAGGATTTGCGAACAACCTTTGAGCATATGAAATCGACTACACGCGACCTCAAAATCCATCAAAAGATACGACATAGTGTGTCAAGTCCGCTTTCACAGGAGTCTGCGCTATCAGGCACTGGTGACGACCAGCGCATTGAGTTCCTGTCGGTACTGAAGTTGAACATCAATCTCATTGCCAAGGCTTTTACTGCTCTCTTCGAACCGTCTGTATTTGCTGAAGTCTCGAATGCACCTCTTCATCCTCCATTTGATCGATCACTAGGGAGACTACCTGCATTCCCAGCTAGGCCAAGTGACGCAGCTAGCATGTCAAGGTCGTCCGTCCGACTTGAGCCACAGAGTGGAGGCCATGCGGCGATAACCGCCTCAACTGCGACTCTGGAGGAAATTTTGCCATCACCCAGTGCACGTAACTTCTATACTGACGCGACGACCGCCCTGCTATCGCGCCGTCTGCTCATACGCTGTGCACGACGAAGCTGGAACGAAGCTGCGACTAGGGCACTGATCAAGATTCACAAGGCGCTGCAATCCAGACTTGAATTGGTAAAGAAGGTCGAGCTTGCCATCTGCCGCGATATTCAGCGTTATGATCCAACGTTTGTTGCACCGTCCTCGGAAAGTGATTCAATGCCTTCTATCATTGCTACAACCGTCCGAAACGCTGGTGTCTTCGCAACAGAAGATTTCATCGAGGAGCTCATACGAGCTGAGGCGAATTTTGCAATTAAGGAAGAGGAAGGCGCGATTAGTAGTGATAAAGAGCCAGCCTACGACTCTCAACCGTTGTTTTCCCCCAATCTGTATTGCTCTGTCGGAGACGAGGGTCATGACCCAATTTACGCATTGCCTTTCGTGTCATTACTCGCGGACTCAGATCCAGACTTTGCGCTGGAGCCAGCCCGCAAGCTGTTCGACGCAGTTGCTGCTCTAGCGCTACGAAACTACGTATATAGACTTCATGGTGACACAATCTCCCTTACCTCTGGCTTTGACTTCGAAAAAATGCATCTCCGTGAATCGGACAGTAGGCAAGTACTGCAGATCCACGTAAATGGTGAGCGAGTCAGCAATCCGCCAACGTCTGCAACGTCTACAGCCTCAAGGCTGTACGGTTCCACGGATTATAGTTCGGCTGTGGCGGTAAATCGGGCCAACGTTGCCACGTCACCCATTGTCAGTCGTGTGCTAGAGTCCCTGCTTGAATCTAGTTCGGTCGCATCCTTCCTCTCTGGTGGGACTCGATTATTGTCGGACTTCCAAGCGTACGTTCCAGCGTATCTCGCGGAGGTCGAAAGCCTGAGCGCCAACGAAGCAGCCATAGCTTCGGGTGTTCGCTCATTACCTACACTGATTCGCACAGGCTTAGCAGTGAAGCAGCGCCTCGCTGGGCTTTCGCAGCGCGTCGGCGTCCTGTTGTCTATGGGGGACGTCGACAATCCTCGATCCTTGTCGGGTGATATCTGCAACATGGCACTGGTCACTGGCTTAGCGGCTCGTGTAATGAATCTGCCTTGGTTACGAAGCTTGTTGCCTCAAGCGACTATGAGCTCAAGTGAAGTCGAAGCAGTGAATGGAGTTATTGCAGACTTGGCCATTTTAGCTCTCGGAATTGGCGGACTTAGTCCTAGTGCCGAGCGTTGCCGCATTTCCATTTTGCGGACACTCGTCCGCCTTGATTCTGCCGCGGTACGCATTCAACAGTTGCTCACGCACCGCCGTGACGTGCTTCGTGGTTCAAACTCGGAGCTGTGTGTCACACCCATTGCAAATCTATCAACTAGCACTAACGACATTCGGCGACTTGATGCAAAGTTTGATCCCTTACCACCTGCGTTGGAAGTCGATGTTTACGGTGATGAAGCTGCTTTGCAGGCAATTGTCGAAGGCACAGTCACCTCATTAGCCACAAATGGCCATAAGGTGCCGCCATGGAATGCGGCAAAAGACAACGATTCCCTCGCTCGTCGCATGACATCGTCAACAAGCCATTTACTCCCACCTGCAAGCCCCACCATCATGCGCGTCACCTCGATCGGCGAGTCGCCACGACAGCGACCGGGCGAGGCAAGGCCTACAGGTTTGGAGAAACGGTCTGCCAGCTATTCGACCAACCGAGTTGGAGCGACTAAGCTTCCAGAGGTCATCGAGTATGATAATCCTCAAGCAGATGTGGCTGCCCCTGAGGATGGTGGAAGCATGAGGACCCGGAGAACCTCCCACTCCGGAAGGGATTCCTCGTTCCGAGACATCCGAGAAGATTCTCAAACGATCACGAGCAGCGAGCGAGAGCAGGAAGATGAAGATCACGATACGACAGCCCCTGAAGCTCTTGTATCACCAGATTCACGAAGCCCAGCGCTGCCATACGGTGAACAGGTGCGAGGCGCGAGGGTGCGCAAGTCGTCTCTGTGGAAACGTTTTGTGCGTGCACTGGGTGCGGGTAACGGCAGCGATTCAGAAAGCGATGATGAACCAGGCACTGCAGAAATTCCACGTATCGATAGTCCTTCTCAAGCAAGATCCGTCTTAGCATCGCCCTCTCGTGCTAACCTCTATACACAGTCTCACCAAACTCCCAAGAAGCGCAAGAAATCAATGTGGGGTTGCTGCAGTGCACCTGCTGATGACGAGGACCAAGTCGATAGCTTCAATCTATCCTCCCAAGTGAATGTCACAGAGCGACGTCGGTTAGCTCAGCTGGCACATTCTAGTAGTCCACCACACCTTTCAACCCCACTCAATTCGGTCCATACCGTCGATCGCAAAGAAGATGCTGATGATGGCCCAGAAGCCACTGAACGTTTGCCTTTCTGGAAACAAATGCAACGAGATTCAGGGCCGTTTGCTGGAAACGAGAGTTTAGCGAGCGCTAACAAGCCTGGGGATACGGGCAAAGACTCGACCTCTCCTCCATCTCATCCCAGTCCGACCTCACAGCCCGTCGATACAATGACCGAAGCGGACATTGGATCGACGCAAGCGGACTCACAACCCACTCAACATTCATATTCTCAATCGCATTTCCAGTCCCAGTCCCAGACCCAGATTCAACCGGCTTCCACCACCAAACCGCCGCTCTACCGTGGAACGAGCCCGCGACATACTGCTCGCGATGCGCTTACGCAAGATTCTCTGGATGGAAAATCATTGACGATTCAGATCCCTGAGGTCCCCCGAAGCCCAACTTTGTTAACCCAACGAAGTGTGTCCTATTGCCAGGGAGGACAACAATTCTTTGTTCATTCCCAACAAGCGCAGGCACCTGCAGGTACGGAAAGACCACGTGGTCTTTCTGTCGGCTCCACTGAACCAAGCCACACTCAAGCCATCCAGGGGCAGACGCAGACAGCTATGAGTCCCAGTGGGACAACTTCAGCCGCTCTCCCAGTGGGGCCCAGTCAACTCACACACCTTTCATCTCTGCAGCAGGGCCGCAAAGGCGTCGCTCCACAGGTCATGGTTGATCCACTCTCGATCCGTGAGGGTTGGTTGATGTGGCGCACTACGACGGTGCCATCGGCCGCCGAAAAAAGCGCAGTGACAGCATTTGTTACCAGTTGCGTTGCCCAAACTACTACACCAAACCTCCCGACGCCCGGTCTTCAGTCAAATAATCCTCCCTCCTACGCAGGTAAGGCTGATGCAGCCGTCTTAAGTGGATGGAGGCCACGATATGTAATGCTCTCTCCTGGACCAACCCCTGGCAGTCCTTACGTTCTTAGACTCTTCAGTCGTGTTCCCACCCCTATTTGGTCAAGCGGCACCAAAGGACCTTCCGCTGATGCAGTACCTCATCAGCGCTCCGTTGGTGAAGCGGTTCCATACCGGGGTCGGCCTGAACTGCTTATTCCTGGAACACCGGCGGGCGGAGCGTCGCGCTCGCGGCTCGTTCGATCCATTAGTAGCGGAAATATTGACAAAGACATCGAAAACGATCTCTTAGCCTCAGAAGTCTCGAGTGGCACCTTCCTTATGCACACACATTCTCAGCCTCTTCGACTCAAGGATCGGGAAAAGCTGGTAATGTCACTTGCAGGAGCCACAGCACACCTACACCCAGGTATTCCAGGGCTGCCATATTGCTTTACCGTTGTCAATGCAACCCGGACAGAGCGGATTACGCTTTGTGCTTACTCGTTGCGTGATCGCGACGCGTGGGCAAGCGCTGTCTCCCTGGCAGGAATGCTGGTATCCCGACCACTCACAATTGCGCCAGCGATTGATGCCCCGATCGTGCGAGCGTATTATGCCAATCTGGATCAAGCCCGTATCAATCGTAATCACCAACCTAAGTATGTAACACTGAGCCAGTGGTTATCAGATCATGATAAGGCCACGGTCCGGTTGGGACCCCGTCGGGCTGTTTCGATTAACCCTTCAGACTCACAGAGTGGACAGAGCATCAACCGTATTTCGCCGAAAATTCCGATGCTTCCTGTGCCTTGCCCGCTTGCAGAGGGTGATGTGGCAGTGTCGGCATGGAGAACGTATTCATGGGCTGCACATGCCGCTTCTCATGGTGCTACGGGTTCTTGTTCGGACGGAGCGCCCGATCATGACCCGCATAGGCTTGGACGACCCGCCGAGTTGCCCAGACCAAGTTCGGGATCCCCTACCTTCTTAACACTGCATCATTTCCAACATGCGATCGATGTCGCGAGATTCTTCCTACATGCGGGTTACGTTGACGTTCCTCACAGGGTTTATGAATGGCTTTCATCCAAAACACTACCCACGTCGGCCGCCCCTGCCAGCCCAAGTGGGGGCACATTAATCGGCCCCCAGGCAACAGCGACATCTACGCATTCGACGCATCCTTCAGCTGGGTTTTTGAGCGACTCAACGCAACGCATGGCATATCTTGGTCCACCAGCGCCAACTGACGTCCGCTCGGCTTTGCGGGTGACTCATACCCTGGATCCAGCATCGTTGACACTCTCCGTTTCGGAAACCCCAGTCCTCTCTGAAGTTATCATTAATCACATGACGACATTTGTGTCACCCGACTGGGTTTCGGTTGTGAAAACGCAGAATAAGGTTTTGAATTCGCTTGACCCACCGGACGTTGCGGCCTGCACTCTTCCAGCACTTCCGCCGCATCTTCCACTGGATGAAACATTCGGTTATCGTCGCTTCCTGCCTACATCGGCGGGCGCCATTGCCCCATTGGTGAGTCAGAGTCGGGCTGATGGGGCATCGGGGTCTGGAGTATACCTGAGCCACGCATCAACATCCAATCAGTCAACCACCCCAACTTCTCAGGTATCTCCGTCAGGCAGTGATTCCCTAAGCCGCGGACAGCGAATCAAAGATGAGTCGAGTAGCACAAGTCGTGTGTCAACCTTTGCTAGCCGAAGAGTAAGTATTACCTCTGCGCTTCATAGCCAGCTACACGTGGATAACGCAGATCTTGTCTTAGGCACCGCAAAAACTGTTAGACAACGCATCCCTCTCGCATCACAACCCGGAGCATGGTCGTTAGCCGGGGCTATGATGCTCGCGCGTTTGCCCATCTTGACCCCAGGCTTCCCAATCTTACGTGGTTCAGAGGAGTGGGCGCATATGACGGCAGTCGCGATCGCTGGATGGGCAGCCAGCTCACCAGCCCGAAGTGCAGAGGCCTGGGCGCTCTCGCCATTGCTAGGTGCTCAAAGTAGATCGCCATTGGCTATTCTCTTAAGACTGCTCACCGCAGCAAAGCCAGGCTCAGTGTTACAGCTCCATGCTCGGCTCGCGCGCGTTACAACCGACAAGCTGCCCACTTCACGACCCTCGTCATCAGTTTATACTGGAGTTCACGAGTACCATCATGGTGACAGTCGGCTTCACCACCATTCACTCAACCCTACATTCGGTCATGGGCAGGTTCACAAATCTCATGTTCATGACCCGACAGCGCTTAGATTGCCTTTGCTGAGAGCAGAGGAGCGCATCTTAAGAGACCTGATGAACGAGTCCCGTATCATGGGCACAACTACACCCGGCGAAGGGTTCGTGTCAGAGCGCGCCGCCAAGGCGGTTGCCGCAGCAACACTCCGTACACTGAGAGATGACTCGAGTCCAGACATTGTATTCGAACAATCTAAAATCCTGAAGCAGGTTATTCCCAACGTGAAGCCTTCATTACTAACAGTTTCCCCTCAGATTGTGGAACTTTCTCGAGGTGACGCAGTCGCCGTCAGATCAGCACAAAGCAGTTCATCGGCACACGTCGCGCCATCATTTGACAATCCCGCACTGGTTCGTGCGCTGGCCCGAGACTGCGAGCCTAATCCTAGGTCTTTGGCTGACGCGATCGCGATCCCCGGCCTTGCACCCGCCTTGGCAGCTGCCAGCACTCATGTACAACCAGCAGGCGAAGCAGCTATGATGTGGCCGCGGCTTTTCATCGCAGTCGCGCGGGAAAGTATTGCGACTCTAGAGGATGAGAAGGTTCGCCATGGACGTGTTATGTACATTTTCAAGGACCATATCGCAGCCTATAACTTCATGCACCAGTATGCTCAAAAGCAGGAGAGTCTAGGCCATTCAACCCCGCGGGCGTGGGCCTACCCGTCATATTCTGATCATGACTTCCATATGGATGGGACAACTCCAACTGCGACAAGCGCTGAAACGACTGGACACGAGTCTCATCCTACGCACCACCACCAGCCATCGATGAACATCCCGCCAGCCCCTTCCTCGTCTTGGTTCTGCGGTCATGGGGATAGCCAAGCGCTTGCTATACTTGGTCTAGATAAGGCGCAGGTAGCTCGCATTCCCGTTGAAGTGTCTGGGCGGATCGGAACTCTGGCAGTCACGGCTCCATGGGTGGTGCTGCCACATCATAATCGCTTGTACAGTTCACCAGTGCTCGTGTTTGGTACAGAAACGAGCACAGGGACTGCCAAATGGTATGATGCAATTGTACAGCCGGTAGTGGCTCAAGTCCCGCCAACAGCAACCACACATGGAGCGTCAACTGTCGCGTCTTCGACTCAACCATCTGGTAGGACCCCCCCGACTTCTTCGTTGACGCCCGAAGCCACAACACCTGCGGCCGCATCCAGTCCCATGGCAGCATCAACGACTGCCGCTGAGAGCGCACCTGGGAGAAGCCAAGGGGGTCGCTCTGCTCATAAGATAGACTCAAGCTCTCCTCCATCGCTTCAGCCGTCCGCGCCTTCAGAACCAGCCAAATCTGCGCCCCTACAAGCACAAACACCGTCACAAGTACAATCACAACCGCAATCACAGCAGCAGGGGGATGGAGATGAAACTCGGTGATCGTTCACCGAGCCTTTCGCTCAGCTCACTGCCGGAATCAAAGATGCAATGTAATGTAACCCCAACTGTATGCATATTCAATGTGAAGAACGGTTGTTTAAGATTGCCCTCAATACACTCTTCATTGCCACATTAGCTTTTAACCACGACGACTGTGCTTTCAGCAAGTGATTCTCCACCCGTCAACAAGTGTCCTGGCCCGGAAATTGCAGACTTCAGAGTTGATTGAGGCATGTAACGTGAGTATTTCGAGTGTGATTTCGAGTCTACCTGCCATTGTATCTTCGTGAAAGTGTGTTATTCAACTTACCTAACCCCCACACACCCGATCTGCCACTTTATTCAGGCGCGCTATGTCGGCGCTCGCGCAAAAGTCAAGCGATGATCAGGTCACTGCGATGTTCAGCAGTAGACAGAAGGCCTTGGCCGGGAACAGCGAGCTGGACAACGCATTTGCAGAGCTGCCCAACACGGCAATCACCAAGATCCTCTATGCCAAGATACCCCGGCTGCAGGAAACCTTTAGAGATATGAAGTCCCGCGTCAACACGTTCTGCAGAACTCGCGTCGGTTTCATGGCCGATGAGGCTGAGAGTGGAACTGGCCTGGACTCGACGAGATTCGTCAAGGCCTCGACTCCGCAGGCCTCAACAGGCCATGCCGCTGACAATGAGACGAAGTCTCCTTCCTCTGGTGCGCTTCTCAATGCCAGCAACACCAACAATGTACAGCGAGTGAGTTATGCTCGCTACGTCTCGGACGACGAGATTGTGCTGTTCGACAGCGTCGTGCGAGCCTCGGCGAAGAATGCATCCAACCTCAAGATCAAAGGCTTCGTGCGCAGTGGTCCCCGCCGTAAGATTGTCTGGGGAGAAGGTGAGGTACGAGCTGCAATCGCGGTATGCGGTGGACTGTGCCCTGGTCTGAATGATTGTATTGAAGAGCTCTTCAATGCACTGTATTATAACTACGGTGTGGACGTAATCTACGGCGTAAGGAATGGCTTTGCAGGTTTCTGGCAACAAACCTACCAGCCATGGGAGCGCTTAACGCCCGCCAAGGTGCGTGGCATTAGTGGGCAGGGCGGCTGCGTATTGGGTACCGGCGTGGGAGGATTCGACGCGGAGAAGGTCTTGAACGCATGCGAAGTTTATGGAATCAATCAATTGTTCCTAATTGGCGGAGACGGCACGCATATCTGCGCCAAAGCCTTGCTTCGGTCCATTGCCAACCGAAACATGAAGATGGCCGTCGCCGTCATCCCCAAGAGTATCGATAATGACCTCGGACTGATTGATGGCTCATTTGGTTTCAACACGGCCGTTGCCGAGGCAGTGAAAGCGATCGAGTCAGTTCGCGTTGAGTCTATGTGTGCACCCAACGGCATTGGTATTGTCACGCTCATGGGCCGCAGTGCAGGCTATATTGCATCGCACGCGGTCCTCGCCTCTCGTGAAGTTGACCTCTGTCTGATTCCTGAGGTACCATTCCAACTTGAGGGTCCAAAAGGCGTCTGTGCGTACCTTAAGAGTGTCCTTCAACGCCAAGGTTATGCAGTGATCGTCGTTGCAGAAGGTGCAGGTGGACCTCTCGTAGAGTCACTTGTCTGCAAGGAACTTGACACCTTGAAGAAACAGGCACAAGCTAGACTCGAGGCGAGTGGCGGCGCTGTCGCACAAGCCGAGGCTCCCAAAGCTGTGCCTACGGCTGCTGCATCACCAGTCGCAGATGCTCAACAAGAAATCACACGTGCGGTGGTAGAACACGCGCGCGTTCGTGCTGCTGCTGATTCGAACTTCCAGATCGAAAACATCCTCAAGCGTGAGCTGGCGGCCTACTTCAAGAAGGAGAAGATAGCAACGAACATCCGATGCGTTGATCCAGGTGTTATGGTTCGTTCAGTGGCACCTTCGGCTGCCGACGCCGTCATGACTCTGTCACTTTGCCATAATGCGGTCCATGGAACTATGGCCGGCTACACGGGCTTCAGTTCCGCCATCGTGAACAATCGCTCTGTAATGATCCCAGTCGGCATCATCGCAGCGTCTTCACCGTCCTTCCTTTCTCCTACGGGTCGAACGTGGGAGCGCGTGCTATCCCTGACTCAGCAACCAACCTGGCCTAGCTACGATGCCACAGTCATCAAGATTCTGGATGACCACGCGGAGTTCATTTCCAAGCTTCGCAAGGCGCAGCGAGAGCGTCAATCCTTCTCAGATGACACAACGGATACCGTGGTAGATGCGGTGACGTCTTATCGCACGCCAGATTATTCGGGTCAGGTGAAGAGCATGCTGTAGGTCAGCTCCTATAACATCCGAAGAGAGTGAGTTGAGTTCCCCTTCCAGCACTATGCATACATAAAGTCCCGTGTCTCCCTTAGACCTCGCTTTACAAGTATCCTTTTCTATGTATCTCAACTCATTCCACGGCATCGTTTGGCCCTGAGCTGACCTTGTCGTCGTGCGAATTCAGATGTAGCCGGAAGCGACGTGTAGCGAGTCGTGAGTGGTGAGTGAGCCCTGAAGGGCTTTGCGCCATCAACACGAGTTCGGATACATACAAATCCTCCGTAATATAGCTGATTGAATCACGCTGGAGTCGAGTGCGCGCGTGCCAGTCGTGTCCGACGTGCTGCCCCAGCGACCCGCAGGCACACCACCGCTGACCGAACCTCGAGGGCGAGAAATTGGGTGAGTGAACAGGTTTCCGCGGGATTAGTATCTCGGGATCTGGTTGTGTTGCGCGTTGGCAAATCCGGTATTTAAGTATAAATTCGTCACAAGTGCCTCACTGGATTGGTTACTCAACCGTCCTTTCACCATCTAGACCTGTTTTCAACTCCTCTAAGCCTCCGGACGAAACTCAGAGCGCCGGATCCAGTTTTTCGCCTCAAAGAGACTCGACTCAATCCGCAACGCGAGATTAAAAATTCCAAGATGAAGCTAGATCGGTTTTGCAGGTAGTCTCCTGCGCGTATGCGCTCCCTTTGACCGGATAGATCACTTGTATTGACGAATTGACTTGTTTGGTGGTCGACCCAGGCTTCCGTGATGTCGGCTCTCGATCTGGCGAACAAGCAGGGGGCGGAGGCCGCTCAACCCTTCGTCCTCAGCAAGACGCCCATTACTGATCTCCAGCGTCAAATCCAAAACATCATCGCTCAGCGCACTCAGCGTGAAGGTGACACCGGAAACGTCAAGGGATTCTTTCAGCCGAGGCTTGGATTGAAACTTCCAACACCGCCCGAGCACGCTAGAGAGCTCGTTACGGTAGAATCAGCAGTTGCAGACGCTGTAACCGTGTCTCCCACTCAGTGTTATGCCGGTAGCGCTTCTGCGCCGTCGGCCGAACCTGCTTCCAAGACAGCAGAAAACGAGGATGCGATTGTGAGTGCTGCGAAACCACGGCTTTCTATGAACGCGAATGCCACAGTCGAGGCGCAAACAGCTCCTTCTAGTGCCGAAGCCGCGGCGGCTTCAAAGAAGCGGGGAATTGGCAAGCTTGGTTTGCGAATTGATTTGCCTGTAGCCAGGGCCTTCCGACGCGTAGAAAGCGGGTTTGTAATTCCTGTCATCAAAGCCAAGCCCGCTAAGTCAATCGCATGTGACAATGGCAATGCAGGTCAACAGGCTGATGGTGACGGTAGCAAAGCTACCTCGAGTCAACCGGAGCAAAATGGACAGTACGGGTCAGGCAATGACTCAGACGACGAGTTTGAGAGTGATGACTTGGATCAGGACGACCTCGACGACGATGACGACGATGACGATGATGATGACGATGATGATTTCGATGACGATGAAGACGATGAAGAGGACGTGTTGTGCGACCTTCTTGCTGAAGAGGGTCAGGCCCTGAGCAACAGCAATGTTGGTGCAGGCCTGTCTCACTCGAACAGTTACTCGAGCTTCAGTAAATTGCCCGGCTCTCTGAATGGAGGCCACGGATCCCTCAGTACTCATATGAACGATGGAGATTGCGACTGCCATCGGTGCCGCCTAGAGCGGATCCGTGAGGCAAGCATCCGCAATTGGGGCTACCTCAAACCTTTATCCAAAGGTCGAGGCGAGCTAAATGCATCATCACAAGAGCTTGCCCAGCAATGTTCATCCACCACGACGATGGCTTCCGCAGCTGCACTGGCGCCCGCACCGTGTACTGTATCCTGTCTCCCATCACTGTTGACTCCACTACAACCAGCAGAGGCGCCACAACCACTTATATCCGAGTCTGTTCCAGCTTCATCAACAACCGACTTGATCCCCTCCGCACCGCCTGCTCAGCTTCACGAAAGTCTCCTCCCTACTCAGGCGGCTCCGTACGCGAGCATTACGGCCGCGGCCGCTATGGCGGCCGTTTCCGCCGTAGCTGCAGTCTCTGGCGCTACCTCGCCAAGATCGACGGCTCGCGCTAGAAACGATTTGGTCGAGATTGAGGTTGTCTCGACAATGAGCACGACCAGTTCGTCATCGACACCTTCTCCAGAGCCAGAAATTTTGTCGCCGGGCTCAAAGCGCTCGCTGGAGCGTGTGCCAACTGGGACCGACCTCAAGAGCCTTGATCCCACAGCTCTTGCTATTGTATCCGCGGCTTCGTCATCCGCATCAGCAATCCTGTCAAGCCTAACTCCTGGCTCCCACCCGGCCAACGCGCCTTCATTAGCTTTGTCGCCTCTAAGTGCCCCCGATTCTGCCGCAATGACGACCGCGGCCGCCGCGGCCGCCGTGGTAACTGCGCACTACCTATCACAGGCACATACCCAAGGCCAAAGTCAGACGCCGACGACTCAGCCCCAAGTCATTGCTTTACAAGCTGATGCGGTGCAAGGTGGTACCGATTCAAATCTAGTTTCATCAATATCCGGGTGTCTTGAGGCGAGCGCCCTGGGTAGAGAGGAGCCAAATGCAATTGACCTACCAACCACAGTTCGTAGTCCGTCTTTTCGGGCGAATGACAATTCCCTGCCAGTTCAGACACATTTGGACTCCAATAGTAATGCTGGGTTGGTTACTCCGCAATCGACGAGTCTAACAGCTGCAGCTGCTACAGTGGCGGCTGCGGCAGTGGCAGCAGTTGCCGCCGCCGCCTCAGCTTCTCAAACAGTTGCAACTGCCGCCGCAACTGGAGACGCTCGAGATGCCACATCTCCTGGCCTTATTTCACCCCAGCTTCGCTATCAAATTCTGCATTCGTCTTCTGTTGGTATCAATCACATTCTTGAAGCCGATCCATCTCACAACTTGTTCAATATGCTCCACACTGAAGAGGGTGTGGACTGTCGAGCTTCTACTGTACCGAAGCCACAATCACATGTAGACTTATCTCGACGAATGGTCCGTGAAGCGCTTACAGTCATGGACGGCGACACTACCTTGCAGGTTGCAAGCAGCTTTAGTAGTGAGCCCGCAGATGTCCAGCCCCTCGCGCGCGCTGAATCATTCATGCCACGGTCCACGACACCAAGGGTCTTCACCACTGGCAGCTTAGCGTTAACCGAGCCGAGCAGTGAATCAAAACTCGATAGTTCTACTCAGGTGACTCCGCATGAGCCTTCGTCGTGTGAAACCTCTATGGATAGCGGGAATGTTTCGCCAAAACAAACTGAAATGCTGGAGCTTGGCTCCAAGCGCAAGCACCCTCAGAATGACGGTTTTGATGCAATCGAGGATCTCCACGATCCTCCGAGCTCATCTTCCACCCAAACCGATTCGATCACCGTGCCGAAACTGACAAAGGCGGCTTCTGCACGTATTTGCTTTGATAACTCTGAGGCTGTTCATCATATCAAGCGAATAGCACGGGATATGATAGATTCTGGAACCACCGGTGTGAATGCATTATCTGCGATGGTTGCAAATGCAATCGGTCCCACAACCAATATTCTTGTTCGAGAGGCGCACGCGCAAATGATTGAATCCATCAGCGCAGCGCTTTTGGGTGCAGCGGGTTCCAACGAACCAAGACCTATTGGTCCCTCGGCGTGCTCCATTGATAACTCGACGCGATCTACACTTGCGGTGAGGTCGCAAGACCCAGAGGTGTTCACGGCGGAGGATGTGCCAACTCCCTCCCTTCCAGTAGAAGAGGCCTCGCGAGAGCTAGAGGCTGAATCTGCGCAGCTAATCGAGGTCAACACCAGCACTCAGACTGCTGCTAGAATGTATCCTGTCGAAACCGTTACAAGCCTCAGTGCTCCTCCGCGCGAGGAGTTTTCAGCGGCAGCCGCGGCGGCCGTTGCAGTTGCTACAGTAGCTGCTGTGGCTGCGGGTGCAGCAGCGGCTGCCGCTGTGAATGCAGCACAACCTCCAATGTCTGAATCGAATAGTAATGATGTGCTAACCTTCGCTCCACTGCCCGTTTCAGGTCCGGATGCATCATCCACGACACGTACACTAGTGGCTCTTGATGCAAATGCTCCATCTTCGGCATTTGAACGCGTCGAATTGCCTTCTCGACAACTCGCAGCCACGATTCAGGAGAATATTCCAAACTCAAGCGATGCGAATACGGAGAATATTTCGGCTGCTAGCCAGGCAGCAGTACCCGCCGTTCCTGTCACGGCTGCAGCAGCCGCAACTGCGGCAGCAGCTGTGGCCGCCGCGCAGGTGACATCACCACCACCGCCACAGGCTGTCGCAGCAGCAGCTACAGCAGCAGCAGCGGCCGCTGTTCAAATGGCGGATGTCTACAGATTACTAGCCAGACGTGAGCGACGTGATAGACGAATACGTGGTGACGAGATTTCCCTCAGCGATGTGGTTTTTGGGGAAAAAATAGGCGAAGGCAGCTTTGGAGAAGTGTATCGCGGGTTGCTCTGGGGCCAGGAGGTGGCATTGAAGCAGTTACGATGGAAGGGAACCGAGGAGCAGCTCCGAGACTTCAAGAAAGAGGTACGCATGATGCGTACTCTCCGCCACCCGAACATTGTCGAGTTCTTAGGTGCGTGCCTTGAGCCTACGCGGGCATGTATTATCACCGAGTATCTGAAAAACGGGAGCCTAGAAGACGTCCTTCGCAGATTACGCGAACAAAAGAAGAAGCCCTCACTACGTTATGTAATCGCAATTGCCAAGGACATCGCTCGTGGTCTGAACTGGCTTCACCACAAAGGTATTATTCATCGCGATTTAAAAACCGCGAACATCCTTGTTGATCACTCAGGCCGGGCCAAAATCGCTGATTTCGGTCTTTCGCATCTGAAGCGAAGGGCTCAGAACAAAGGTGGCTTCTATGGTGCCTGCGGGACTCCCTGTTACATGGCCCCAGAGGTCTTGAGGAAAGAGAGGTACAGTATCAAAGCCGATGTATTTAGCTTTGGCATTATCTTATGTGAGCTAGTTACAGGGGAGTATCCGTATGGTAGTGAAGAAAATAACTCGACCAAGTCGTTTGTCAATGCGATTACGGAAGGGCTGCGCCCTCCAATTCCAGAAGACTGCCCAGCCTCTATGAATGAACTCATTAAAGCCTGCTGGCAAGATAAACCAGAAGATAGACCAACAATGGATTGTGTCATGGAGCAGCTTATCGCCATCGAGCAGGAAAATATTTCTATGACAAATTCCTTGGATGGAATGCTAGATGACCTGCCTCCCGCAACTCAAAAGCTGATCGAAGATGACCGGAAGTACATTGCGCAGCTTCTGCAAGATAAGTCGAACCTTCAGAATTTGTTGTTGGATACTCAGGCTCGTGAAACAGAATCGAGACTTGCCCATGAACGCAGCTTACAACAATTCAACGATCGTTTGATGCAAGCCGCGGAGGCGACGGAGCATCTTGGAGCGGAGTATGCTCGGCTAGAGATGGAGTACAAGAAAATGCAAGCGTTCGCGCAGGAGAACAGTGCGAAGCTTCTCCAGCACCAAGAGCGAGAAAAACAGATTGAAGATCGCGAGCGCATGCTTCGTGAACGCGAACTTCAACTGAACCTGCGAGAGTCGCAGCTCGCGCAACAAATCGCTACGACAAGCAGAATGCTTGGGCGTGAGATGTCGACCTCGTTTTATCAGACGCTGAATTCACATACCTATTTGTCGCTCATGCCTCCGTCCCCAGGCGTCCCAGCTAGGGTAGAGCCTTCGGACCACGCGCAATCTATGTACTCTGCACATATGCCGAATCACATGCTTCCACCTATGAGCTCCAGTCTGCGACATTCGCAGCAGCAACAACCTTCTGGCTTCTCATCTCATTACTATTCCTCGACTCGAGAGCGCTATGGAACAGGCTCCGAGTCAAGATCAACGAAATCGCCTGGTCGGCATTACTCCAGCAATGGTAGTCATCATGGTCATCAACACTACGGCCATCACCATCACCAGGGGACCAGCCATTCCCACGGCCGTGAGTCCCCTTACCCAGGTTCCTATTCGATTTCGCCACAGTCATCAGTCTCGACAATGACAGCCGCCTCCACCAGGGGTGTAGGATCCTACCCTCAGTCTCAATTTTCCGGCGGTCACCCATCAGTTGCGGCCGTAGCAGCGTACGCAGCTGTCGCTGCAACTGTCACGTTGCAATCCCAGCGAAACTCATCACTTTGGCCTGCAGGGCTTGTGTCAGGTCATAGCGCCGCTCGTGGCATTTCTCATCATCAAACCGGTGGTCACACTCACACGAGTGCGAACTCAAGTAGTTTCGTTTCGTTTGACAACCCTCATTATCGCCATGACCGCAACCATCATCGAGATCGCCACAAAGATTCCCCAGGCATGAGTAGCAACTCTGTCAGTCGAAATTCAAGCGCGACATCACTTAATTTCGGTCACTCTGACCGTTCGCGTGAGCAAGAACGTGATCGTGACCGTGATCGTGATCGTGATCGTGACCGTGACCGTGATCGTGACCGTGATCGTGATCGTGACCGCGATCGTGACCGAGACCGAGACCGCGAACGAGACAGCCATCGAGAAAGGGATCGCGATCGGGAACGAGATCGAGATAAGGACAAGGACCGTCACCGAGACCGAGACCGAGACCGAGACCGAGACCGAGATCGAGAGCGAGATCGAGAGCGAGAGCGGGAGCGAGAGCGAGATCGTGACCGAGAGAAGAATCGAGATAAAGAGCGAGAACGAGAACGAGATCGCGACCGTCGCGACCGCCACCAAGATTCGGACCGAAGCCGAGAGCGTCACAGAGAACGAGAATCAGATGACCGTGAGGAACGCGACTGGGACCCTAAGCGGGAGCGGCGCACTACGGAGGTGCTCTGACCACATCTCTTACTTCCACCGCCTTTCCCAATCTTCTTGGCAGTGTAATGATTCATCGCCTCATCTCTCCTCATTCACTACGGCTCCTCCAAGCTGCTTCCAATTCCACCTTCTCATACAATCCACAGATCTTTTGAAACGATCCTGCTGTTCAGGGTCTTTGTACTTCCTGACATCATCAATGTCTGAAACAACACAAAGCACCTTCCAGATCGAATACAGACCGAACTGTCTTGGGGCAATTCTCCACAAACTGCGGTTCGACTATACTTGCCCAGAACGCGTTGAGAATGAAACTTCGTTACCCACATTGTATATGCCTGATTTATTCTGCCGTGGTATTATTAGGCCGTCATAATCTAGGGTTGGCGCGCAGCCCAGCATGTTGCTCAGCTCTCGCGTTCCATCGATGAAGAGTTTGCCACAGTTTTCCACAACCGGGGGTGTCGGAATGGGCAAAGGTAGGGGAAAAGTGGCGATGCGGAGAGGGCAGAAAAGAGACTAATTTCGGGGATCGCCGGAGGTTATGTATGATTATAATAGTGCTATTATGCTGCGTGTCATGGGATCATCAATTAGCCCCACAATCCCTCCACTGGCCTCCTGTCTTGCCTACGAAAATCGTCGTGAAAAGTCAAACTCTAAGACAGAGCCCTGGGACAGCCCTCTGCAGGGTGCGTTGCAGCAGATCCAAGCAGATCCTCATCCCCGCACAAACGTCGGCTTCTCTATTCCTACTTCTAGTGACGGTAAATGTCGCAACCTACCAAGGTGCTGGTCAAGAAGACCGTCCTGGAGCGCCGCATGCTCCCCAAGTTCGGCCAATGCGCAGGTGCGTACTTAGATCGCGCGTCCTTGTAGCGGACCGTGAGGGTCGTGCCTCAAATCCGTGAGATCTATGAGACCCGGCTACTCCACAGCGTTCTATCCTCCCGACAGACCTTTGACTCACTACCCTTGTCGGTGCTAATACCACCTCCTCTTCGTCCTTGTCTAGGTCTTCCTCCTGGTCCCGAACCCAACGTCACAATGATTGGCAATGAGTGGATTGATCTGCGTTGCCAGCCCCAGAAGAAAGAAGAGCAGGTAGATGAGAAGTCAGAACTCGACCGCATGGTTGAGAGCAAAACTAGCCTCAAGTGCTCCAACTGCGGTGAATACGGCCACTGGACTCTCAAGTGCCCGAAGCGCAAGCAACTCACAGAAGAACTTCCCGCCGAGACTGGCCCTGCCCGCTACACCGCACCATATCGTCGTGACGATGATGATGAAGGCGACTTGACTGTTCGCATCTCGAACTTGACCGAAGACACAACTGACAACGACTTCTGGAGCCTGGTACATGAGGTTTGCAAGAAGTTCAACTTGCGCGAGCCCATTCGTTGCCATGTTGCTAGGTATAAAAACACAGACAAGGCACGTGGCTTTGCCTTCGTTACCTTCACCTCAAAAGACACCGCAGCAGCTGCTGTTGAGGCTTTCAACCGATACCCCTTCGACACTGTCATTTTGGAGGCTCAGCTTGCTGGTCGCAAAGAGCGACGAGATGATAATCGAGACAAGGCCAGCCAGGAAGATATTACAGCCCGCTATGAGCGCGTAGACCGCGACGTTAACATCGCCTCGAGGAATTACTGGAAGAACTAAGGTATAATTTTTGGACATCGTCGGTTCATAGAATACAAACTGTAAATTCAACGAATTATTCAGGAAATCAGTTGACACTCGGATGCCCAGAAGTTTTGTGAACGTCTCGGCGAAGGTGTGCCAATGTATATGAGTGATGAGTTTGTGAGTTTTATGTCTGTACCGAGGGAATGAGCCGGAATGGGGTCGAGTGGGTGTGTATGAAGACCTGGGACTCCAGTATAGGTTGTTGTTCTGGCGTCCAAGCAGCCAAGATGCGATAAAACACTAAGTACCTAAGTAAAAGAGAACCCTACACTGATGAAACAGGCCTAAATCATAGTCTTTCCTGAGCTGACCAGGATTGGTAAAAGAGCACAAATGAAGCGAATGCTGATCAAACGACGAAGAGCAACATGACGACTAAGGCGTCGTTTCACGAAGCGCAGACAACCAAACGATTGCTCAACCAGTCCAATGCTTTATAGTTGAGATGAGTAAAGACGAGCTGGGCGCAGCTTTAGGCACTCCGATGCAGTGAGCTCCTTGACACACTCGGTGCACTGCGAATCGTCGCCGCCACTTGCAAGCGCTGAGTTCGCCTTGGCACTAGGGCCGCTGCTTTGATTTGCAGAGCCAGCGGGCGCTACCTGTGGTGTTGGTGTCTTGGATACAACTAGATCACCTAAGATCGCAGTGAGATGCGCAGCAGGTTCGGAGTGCTCGGCCTCTGCATAGATACGATGTGCAAATCCTAATTCAGGTCGAATCGGCATTGACACCCTGTAGTTACGAAGCGTGCGAATTGGCTTGGCATGAAGACGCTCTTTCAAACTTGCCAGTACATCTCTTTGACAAAGAAGGTCTTTAGGAATCCTCTGCTGGATGAGGGATAGGGAAGCATGGATGAGTGCAACATTCTCTGCCTCGAGCAGCTCTTGAGGAGTGCCCGTAGATGACGTCTGCTGCGGACCCAGGCCTGCTGGAGCTATAGACACG